>Ga0255055_10000078_pt1 | contig 69300 bp, 92 predicted proteins | sample JV7_2_27_MG_FD_188633 | JGI IMG/M metagenome (GOLD analysis project Ga0255055, IMG submission 188633) | Seawater microbial communities from Jervis Inlet, British Columbia, Canada - JV7_2_27 | ecosystem: Environmental > Aquatic > Marine > Inlet | place: Canada: British Columbia | collected... | reverse complement strand
ATCGTCGTCGGACTTCCCGCAGGTAGGTCCGAGAGAATATCGAAGGTGGCAGTCGCGACAGTGTTGATCGTCGAGATGTCGAAGGCAGTGCCGACAGCATGCTCTTTGATCAACCCTAAACGAGAAGTCCACATCGTCAGGCCATCTTCAGACCATCGCATGTTCAGACTTGAGGTGCTGAGGAACTTCGATGAAGTAGCTCCCCCGGTACTCACATCGAACGCTACAGACATTTCCTTTGACTGGATAACCTGGCTGCCACCAGCAGTCATCCAGATCATCTTGGTGCCGTCAGGCGTGATGTAGAGACTGTTGGGACTACCGATGCCGGTTATCGTGATGCGGTTCGTCCAGTCACCAGAAGTAATGCTCCACGGTGGATCGACATCATGCGAATCTATTCTGTCGCTGCCATCTCTGCACGTATACGCTCGTGAGCCATCCGGCTTCCACCATTGGTCCATCCTGGGGCTGCCACCAATGGTCTCGATATTTACGGGGGAGTAATCAGACTGAAAATATCCGAGGGCATCTTCCCCATCGGCAGGAATGATTGGAGTGACACCAGCGCCAGCCTCGAGGCCGGCACCGCCGAGACCGACGCCATCAAGCGCCAGTCCGGCGTCACCAAGACCTGCTAGACCCAGACCCATGGCTTACGACGACCTGTGAGACGCTTGTATAACCTCGAGTGCCACATCGTCGCCGGTCAGGACCGCATTCGATTTCAGTCGAATCGCCCTCACCGGGAATGCCAGGTTGCCGGTCGTGTTGGCCGCTACGTTCACCAGGGTGTCGTGATCGAAGATGTTGATCTCCGGAAACACCAGGTCGAACTCGCTACCGAACCAGTGGCCGACTGTCGGCTTCGGATCGTTCCCGCGGCGGTCCAGGATATTGGACAGCGTCAACTCGACCGTCAGGTCTGCCGTTGCTCCGCCAACACTGATGCCGAGCGATACCTGGAAGTCAGTCACCAGGTAATCGAGTGGCAGCCAGTTGCTCGAGACAATCGTAGCGGTGCCAACCTCAATGGCACCAGTCGTATCGTCGTCGACCCTGATCGAGGTCACCGTCGTGAAGGCCTGCACCGTTGACACAGTGCCGGTATCCACACCGACGACCGCCTCCTGGCGGAAGTTTCCTTTCTCGTCAGTGCCCTCGACTATGAACCTGCGGGCCGTCTCGTCGGCGGCCGTAGTGATCACAACCTGGCGTCGGAAATCCAGCGTAACCGGATCTGCCGTGAGCGTCAGTTCCTGAATGCCACCAGCAGCTGGCGTCTGCGATACCGCAATCGCATCAGTATCAGCAGCGGCGTAGGGCGAGATTGTTAAAACTCTTGGTCGCATGATGGACCTCCTTTAATCGCCCTGATCAGCCGCTGAAGTTCTCGCCGTAAGCGTCCTTAGTCAGGTTCGGAATGTATGTCAGGATCAGATCCTCGGCGCCGTCCGGCAGTGTGGCCGGATTGAATGTGCCCTTGGTATCACCTGTCGTTGCGGTCGCCGGACTCGTGACATCAGCCACCGTCCAGTTGGCGATCGTACCCTCAGCCGCGCCGGCACCGTCTACCTGGTGCAGGACGTCGTAGAGATTCAGCAACTGCACATCCAGGCCAAGCTCGATGTTGGCCAGGGTCACGCTGGTGCCCACCGATGCGTTGCCGGCAAGCGCTGCATCGATCGCAACATTGCTGACCTCGGAGAACGCCTTCGCGCCTACCGCCTCGGTCGTGCCGTTGAAGGCGATGTCCTCGACCTGCGGATTGCCCATCAGATCTCGACCAGTCACGGTCGCAGTCTGTGTGGTGTCGCCGGCATTACTTGAGAGGATCGCGACGTTACGCGCAGCCTCGATTGTGGCGATGCCGTCGGTCGTGAATGCGCCGCCGGAAAGATCAAGATCTCCAGCACCCACTACAGCCTGGGCTGCTGCGATGCCGTCGACATCACCCGCGGGTGCGGCAAGAATAAGTTGCTGGTGGACCAGCTTGATTAAAACGCCTCTCTTCGAGCCGTTGATTCCACCTGCATATGGTGCGCCGGCTTTGAATACGTCGGCATGGGAGATAGTGTGTTCGCTCATGACAGCCTCCTTCAGGCAGCGGCCTTTTGCAGCCGCGTCATCTTTTGAGAAGAAAAATTTTAATTCCCCCGCCCTTCCTTAAAGAAAAGGCGGGGAAACTTTAATCACGGATTTGCTAGGTGCCACCTCCAGGTGATCCGTATGCACCACGCCAGTCAGACCAGCCGTAGCTGTAGCGCTCTCGTGCCTTGTAACGCAGGTTGCCGGTCTCGAAGTCGCCCTCGATGCCGCGCTGTACGTTCTTCCGCACAAAATGCTTCAGCCCATCAGGGCAGTCAGTCAAAAGAAACCAGGCATCCGGGTCGGTAAATCGGTGATTTACACAGAACCCATCAGCAACAGTTCCTAATGTGTTGATTGCATTGATGTCGTTATCGCCAGTGCCAGTCCGATACGGCGACTGCAGGATCCGCGTTGCCACGAATTGCAGTTGTGTCGGAACGGCCATCTTCTTGATCTGACAAGCGATCGGGATTCCCCGGTCGTCATCAAACTCAGAGATGTCGATGGCTGCCTGCTCCAATGAAGCCTCGGACAGATCAGCCGCGACCGCCAGGGTGTTAGCCTGGACGCCACCGCCGAACTGCGGATGCGATGCACTGAACAGCGGCACGCCGTCGCCACCAACGAAGGTGACGTCGAAGCCGTTATTCAGGACGTCAGCGCCCTTAACTTCTTTGGTCTGTTGCAATGAACGAGCGAGTGCTCGAGCGTACTTGCTACCGATCGAACCGTACAAGCCGTCCTCTTCCGCTTCCTCAGTGATCGAGAAAGCCAAAGCGATCGTCTCATGCGTGTATCGGGCAACGTAACTCTCCGCTCCCTCGTCGTACGCGACACCCTCACCTTCAGGCTTGACCGGTGCTGCGTCGAAGCCAGCGAGCAGGACATCTTCCTCGAAGGCCTTCACAGACCGTTCGATTGCGAAAAGATATTTCCACTCTTCTGGGTAGCGTGCGTACTCCATGCCGAACACCGTGTTCAGCCCTTCCTGTAGCTGCTTCCTAAAGTCAGCGCGATTCATAGACATATGATTTTTGCTCCCTTAGATCGCAGTTACTTCGGACCTGTTCTCATGCTCATTGATGAGAACCAGGGCGTCAGCAAACTCGCCGAAGTCGTTGTTGATCCCGTGTGCGAGAGCTAGGATCTTCAGCGTGCCAGCTGCACCAAGTGTTGACTGGTCCAACTCGTAGGCACTACGACCTGTGAATGCATTCCCCGCACCGAGCAGGTAGTCGGCCTTCTGGCCAACATCTACTGCGGCAAGCCCTGCTGCACCGGAGACTTGGATCACGAATCTCATATCGGGATCGTCGTACACCAGCGCCTCGACCGGGCTGCGGGGGTCCTGTTGTGTTACTTGGCCTGAAATCCAGCGGGGCCGGAACTGCTGTTCGCCGTTAGCATCGACGTACCTGACGCCGGCAAACACACCGATCGCTCGGTCGCCTGCGGCACACACATCGATATTGCTAACACCGTTCAGCGCATTGCCGAGACCAGTCGTCTTCACCGGGTCACCGGAAAAGATGTCACTCGCTAACTGGTCAGCAATTGCATAGGCGGTCAGCCGACCTGGCGTTCCACCTGTTCCATGCCTTACTGGACGTAAACCATTTGGTCTGTCCACGTTCATTCGGATAAGCCCTCCGCTATCACGTGATGGTTAGTTAATTAAAAGTCGTCGTCGGCTGCCTCTACTTGCCTGGCTGTACCTTGGGCGACTCTCACCCTGGAATGCGATCGCGATCGGATGTCTCCGAAACCAATGTGGTCCTCGCTATGCACTCCCTTGACTTGCCGTTCGACCGCGCCAGTTTGCCGAGCTTGCTTGCGCTTGTAGAAGCGTGAGCGTTGCTGAGCGACACGTTCGGGCATTTCCATCAGGATCAAGTCCTCTGCGCCGATGTAATCCCCCTCGCCCAGGCTGTCGTGTTGGATGATCGGCAGTGAAAGACCACCCATGGCCGAAGCCTTGACTGGTCGCCATCCCTCACGCATTGCCTTTCTCAGGCGAGCGGTGTCTCGGACGTTTCCAAGACGTATCCGAATCCAACGCTGGACCATGCCCGCCCGTGCCGGGGGAGCTTCAAGGTCTGACGGCCTGACCCACTCGGTGACCTCGTTATCGAGATCGGCCGTGTAGTCAGATGCCGCTGCTTGGTCGGTGTTTTCATCATGCGGTGCCTCGTGCCCGGATCCGGCTGGATGCACCATCTGATCGCCAGTGTTTCTCTGGCCAGTCTTATCCACCTTGCGCTTCTCGAGCGCCTTGCGTTTTCCTTCCTGCATTTTCTTGACCGCCGCAATCTGTGCGGGAGTCCGTTCTGGTTTCGCCGCTGTCTCTGGCGCCTGTGGATCGAATTCATCCTCGGGGGCGTCGACATCGACATCAAACACGCTTTCGCCTTTGCCAGGGGTCATGACACTCTCCTTTCTGCATCGCGTTTCTGGGTGGCTGACACCTCTTTGGCATAGTTCGCGCAGTGTTCGGCGTTGCTCGGGTCCAGCCCGAACTGCACCATGTTCTGCTTATGCCTGGCGGTGAGTACCACCTTCGATCCACCACCTTGACCGTTGTCGCCGCGCTTGGCCCCGCGTCGCTGTCCACCGGCACCGCCGGGTTGAGCAACAGGTGACTTGCGGCGGCCCCGACTTTCACCCAGATCGAGATCAACATCGATATCGTCCGGGTCTAACTCGCGGAGGCCTTCGAACTTCTTGTCAAAGTTATGGTTGAAGCGAACCCAGTAGGCGTCGCTATCCGGATTGAAGCCCATTCCAACGAGCTTCTTGTCAAGCTTCCTAACGTATGCGACTGCATCTTCATGGTCGGGATCGGACCACCAGGTCTCGTTGTCCCGAATGAATTGCACGGCGCGCTTGTTAGCGGGCTGATCTGCAGCACCGCCGTCCAGGTCCTCGATGATTGACACGGAGGCCTCGGCAGCAGCCTGCTTGGCCTGCTTGCTGCTGTTGAGTGCGATCAGTTCGGAATTCAGCCTGGACTGGGCTTTGGTATCGCCTTCCTCCATCGCCGCTTCCATCTCTTCGGTCAGCCGCACTTCTTCCGCGGCGAACTCTTCTTCGATGGCGTCGATCTGTTTGCCAGCCTTGAGCTCAGCGACCTCTTTCTTGAGTGCGTTGACCTCGCCGGCAACGACCTCGCTTGCTTCCTCGAGGTCCACTCCCAACTGATCTACTTTGCGACGGTCCAGTGCTTCGCGTCGCTTTCCTTTCGAGCCACCGTCCCGATCGCCTGCGGACGTTGCGTCAGCATCGTTATCGGCGGCGCTCACAGCTTTAGCAAGATCTTCCTCATCAAGGTCGACCTCGACAAAAGCCTCGCCTGGGTTCTCAGGGTCCTCGACAATGTCCCCAAACCCAGCGGCAGATACCGGCGTGTCTTCACGGCGGATATCTTCGAACTCGTAGTCGAATTGTTTCTTAGGCATGCTGCCCTCCAGCGGCCTGTGCATGAAACTTACAGAGTCACGCGCACGTTGTCACGATGATTAAATCGCTAACGTATCGAGTCTCTCCGGCTGATCTGTCTCGCCCCACATTTCGGTGTCGGTGATGAGTACGAACTGCAGGCCGTCAATCGTTCGAAAACGAGTGCCGGCGTTCTTGTAGAACACTACCTTGTCGCCCAGCTTCGGGTTGTCCTCGCGGCTGAGCTTAAGCCCTGCTCGAGTCTTCGCCTTGTAGGCCAGTCTTCCTACCGCAACTACCATGCCCGCGTACGTTAGATACGATTCGATGTCTCTGCTTTCGCGCATCAGTTGAAACCCCCACTCGGTGGTCTCCTCTGGTTCGCGAATCATGACAAGGCATCGCCAGTACAGCGGTCTGAACGGTACGTGCGGCGCTCGTGACTTGCGCCACGGTCTCAGGAAATTCCACAGCCGAACTTGCCAGCGTCTCTGTTCTGCGCACCAGTCCTCGATTTCATTGTATTTGGCATTAGCTGCCTTAGCTTTCGTGTCTGATGCAACGACCAGGTCAACGACTTGCTCAGCGGTTTCACTCATGTCGGTAGTTCCTCCAGTTCATCGTCGTCGACATCGTCGTCCGAGAGTTCCACGACAAACTCACGTAGGTCCTTGAGCGCGGAGACTTCGCCAACCTTGCGGTTGTACTTTTCCTCCGGCAACCCGGTGTCCATGGCGTCGTGGGCATCTGAGACTTTCTCATCGATGCGATTCAGAATTTGCCGTTTGTTCAATGCATATAGCCCTCGTGACCGGGGCGGTGGCGGTTACCCGTTGGATGCGCCGCCGTCACCGGTCTGTTGGTTTTTCCCCATGGCACCGACCGCGCCGTCATTGGATGACTTCGCTCCCAGTCCCATCGTGTTGCGAGCCATGCTCGGTTTAGCGTGATGAAGCTTCGACTTCTCCTCGCCAGACTCGCCCCCTCCTTGGATGTCGGTGCTTGTGGACGGTTTTTTGTCCGGCCTACCTGCAGCCTTCACTTCGCACCTTTCTCGTTCTCCATGCCATCACCAGTCTTCTGGTTGCCCATGGTGCCGTCAGCAGTGTCCTGCCCGCTACCGGTCATTGCTTCGCCCACTTTCGTGGCTGACCGGCCAGCATCCATATCTGGGCTTGGCTTGGGATACTTCGTGTAATCAGTCATGACTGATCACCTCCAGACTTACGCGCTGATCTTTACCGGCTCAGCACTTACCGTTATTTCGAAACCTCTCGCTGCAGCAACTCGTGGATCGCCTGCTGCTGTCCCTGGCCGCCGGCATACATTCGCCGGATGTAGGCCAGGAGTTCACGAAATCCAATGTTCAATTCCTTCGCTGCCGCGGCAAATGGCCGAGGTTGTAGCGGTGGTCGCACTCCTCTTCGCTGCAGGAATGCCCTCGCCGCTCTGATCTCAGCTGGCGTTGGCGCTTTGGCCATCGGTCTTCTTCTTAGCCGGCGGCCTGTTGGTCTCGGTCTCTGCCTTTCGTGACCTGCTGGACGGCGCCTGCACTAACGCTCTGCGTTTAGCCGCGGCGAGTCTCTCCTCGCGCTCGATGTCGGCCTTGTTCTCGTCGTCTTTGCGTGTCTCCTCGGCGGTGAATGCCTCCTGTTTCTGCACCATCTCCTGACGATGCTTGTCGGCCGCCTGGCGCTGCTTCTCCTGGTGCTCGGCCTTCATGCGCTCGAGCTTCTGGATGGTCTCAGCGTCCTTGGCGTCCTCGACAGCCTTGGCCTCGGCCTCTTCAGGCGAGAGCGGTGGGCCGCCTCGCTCGGCGTCCTCCTGCTGCTTCTGTTGCCGCTGCTTGGCAGCGATGGCCTGGCTGAGCATCTGCTCGATCTCGGGTGGCAGGTCCTCGGTCTCGGCCTCGTCATACAGATCGAACGGCGGCAGTTCCATGCCCAGCATCTGCTCGACCTCTTTGCGGTACTGGCTGACCAGGTGCTCCATCTTGTGCGACATGAACACCGGCTCGACCTGCTTCCAGAGCTCTGGATCACCGATCGCCATCATCTCGGCGAACTGCTGGTGTACCGCCATGTGAGCCGTATCGTCCTGCGTTGTCCGCACCTGCACCGGCAACCCGGTGGCCATCATCTGGTTCTCGCTGACCGGGTCCAGGTTCTTCGGTGCCTGATCCTCCGGCAGCAGCTTGTCGATCTCTGGTGTCTTGAGCGCTGCCAGCATGCGGCGGTGCGCTTCCTTGCGGCCCTTCTCGCCGTACAGGTCCGGTGCCGACTCGACAAGCTCGAGGATGCCTTGCGACTGGGCGATACGCTGCACGCTCGAGAAAATGTTCGGATCCGATACCGGAATGACATCGACGCGGCCATCGAAGTCCTGCTTCAGCACTACCTTGCTCTCGCCGCCAAGCTCGTACGGGTACTCAGCCCGATCCATGAGCTCGTAATTCAACTGCGCCATCAGCGAAAGCTCTTCGCGCATCGCCTTGTGCAGGCGCTTGTGGATGGCTGACTGTGGCTTGCCGGACTGCTCGATCAGCGCCAGTGTGGTGCCGACGGGCCCGCGGTTATCGGCACCACCCGTGATGACCTCGGTGGTACCCATGAATTCCTTGCCGCGCTTGATCAGGTTCTCGTAGGTGGTGGCCAGGGCTGGGCTTGGCTCCTTGACCGGCAGCGGCAGGAAGGCCTGCTGCAGGTCCTCAGGTGACATGTCGATGTCACGGAACTCACCCAGCGTGAAGCGGTACTCGCCGCTTACCTTGGCCTTCTTGCTCTTGAATCCGCCGGGCAGGTTACTGAGAGCAGCGGTGTCGAGGATAGCGCGCAGGCTTCCAGAAGCAGCCTTAGCCAATGCTCCGATGATGTGCAGATAGCCAAAGCCGTAGAAGCCGAGGCCTGGCAGGAACTTGTAATGCGCGAACCAGACGCGCTTGCGGTACTTCGCGTCGCCTTTCTTCCAGTTGCGCCGGACTGACAGGACCTCACGACTCTCCTCCTCGATGGTGACGATGTACGGTGGCGCAATGTCGATCTCTTCGGTGATCTCCGGATCATCGAACGGCATCTCGTAGTCGATGTGGTACTCGTAGAGCTTGTAGACCTCGTCGTCCTCATGCACTACCGGCACGCGATCGTCGGCGACATCCTCCATGCTCTCGTCGGTGAAGCTTACGTTCTTGTCTGACTGAATCTGCGGGCTCGGGATCAGGTAGGCATCTTCCAGGAACTGCCCGTCGACCTGGGCCCGCTTGATGTTGTTGCCCTCCATCGTGTACTCATGCGCGTACCTGGTCGCTGACTGCAGGTCTTTGCAGTAGTACGGGACGATGAAGTCTTCCGCGGTAACGTACCGCCCGGTGGTCATCTCGGTGATCGGGTCGATGTAAATCTTCTTGAACGCCGATCCCGACATCGGCAGGTAGAACAGCATCTGATCGACGTCCCAGAAATAACCCTGGTCCTCGACCGTCAACTGGTAATTCATGTAGTCCTCGAGGCGCTGGGCTTGCTCCTCTTTCTCGTCGTCGACCTCGCCCAGGATGGCTGACTTCACTGGGCCGTCGGCAGGAAAAAGCTCCTCGATCGCTCGCGACTGGAACTGCACGACTGCCTCGCCAATGAGCGGGTCCGTGACGGTAGCAGCACCGTCGAACGGAGTGTCAGATTCCGGAAGGTCTTTGAGACCGAGAAGCTCAAGGCCATCTTTGATGCGGCGGAAGTGATGTTCGCGGACCTGCTTGTCCAGTACGACGTACTCGAGCAACTGGTCGGCGATGGCGTGGCGTTCGGTGCCGGATAACTGGTCAGCGAGATTCGCGTGCCAGTCCGGATCCATCTCTGGGGCGGCGAACGCTGCGGTCTCAGTAGGCTCGAGATCGACGATCGTCTCTTCACCCTGCTGGGTGATCAGCGCACCGTTTGCCCGTTGAACTTTAGGGGATGTTGCTGGTAGCTCTTCGACAAAAGAGCCAACGTCTTCACGCGCCATCGCGGTCGCCCTCCGCACCGGTTTCGCGAAGTGTACACGCACGCAATGCGCTGCAGCAAATCTATCGTCTGCGATGGTCGGCTAACGTGATGCCGTCCAGGTGTTCAATCTCGTGTTGAATGCACGCGCCTTTCCAGTCCGAACCCTTCGTGCAGATGCGGCCCCATGATTCATCGAAGCCCTCGACCTTGATGCGCTTGTGCCGGCGTACGCGCACCGTGTCGCCATCACGCAGCTTACCCATGTCCTGAGCGTACTTCGGGCAGGTCTCAGGAAATGACAGGCAGCCCTCCCAGACCCAGCGCATCTGCTCCGATGTTTTCGTGATCACCGGGTTAAAGATGATCAGTTCCTCGACCATGATAATGCGCAGCATCACGCCGATCTGCGGCGCAGCGATCCCCAGCCCCCGATGGTCCTCCATCACCCGGAGCATGTTGTCGATGATCTCGTTGCAGTCCATGCCGTATGGCACGGGTGCGCAGGTCTCCTTCAGCCTTGGATCAGGCCAGAGGACGAGCTTGCTTCCCACTTCAGCTTTCGCTGCAGCGGGTGATTGTCCACTCTCGGTCTCGACTTCGTGTTCCAACTCCCTCCTCCTGCCTCGCCCAGGAGACGCCAGCCGGCACCCCGGAGAGATGCGCCGCCCTCCTCAGGCAAAGTGTAAGTGATCAATTTGAGATAGCCCATGGCCCTGGCTGCTCGCCAGCAGGCGGCATAGAGCATGGAACAGGCGTTCTTGGTGCCGTCGGTGCAGACCCTGGTAACCTCGGCGGTCCAGGTGTCCTGCGCTGCTCGAGCGACGGGCCGGCCGACGACGGCGACGCCGCAGATGTAGCCGTCAGGATGCGATATCCCGATGGCAAAGATTCCACCGCGGGAGGGCTTGTGATGCCGATGCTTGGCCTCGACAAACGAGTGCGCCTCACGCAGCGTGATCGGCGTGAGAATCAGTCCTCCGATTCTTCTGCTTCCTCTTCGGGTTCAGGCTCAGGCGTGTTGGCAACAACGATCGCCTCTTGATGCTCAGGACTGCAGGCATCGGCCATCTCGATTCCCTGAACGAAGCTCGACCAGCCGTCTGGCGGTATATGGCCATGCTCTGTTGCTCGGCCAGCTTCTTTCTTGCCGCAACTCGGCGCGTCACAGTAGTAAATCACACTCATCGGTTTCTCCTCGTTGTGCGACGACCAGTGGCTCCAGGCCGCGCTTGACCCTGATAGTACCCTTTTCTGGTGTACTTACGGCGCGCATGCCGCCATACCTTCTGGCCGCCGCGCGCGGATTCTAATTCGTCTGCCGCTTGATTGCCTGATCGACGGCATTGGCCGCACCCTTCACGAAGCCGACCAGCCACCGGGTGTACTCGGGATGATTCGTGTTGATGTAGGTAGTCTTACCTACTCTTGAGACGTACGGCGCTGTCGGGTCCGGCTCGATGTCGATCAGGAATGACTTCTGCCAGTACTGCAGCGGCACCTTGCCGCCATTCTTGCCGGAGATGCGATCCGCATCAGTCATCGAACTCAACTCCAAAGCGCTCGAGTTCTCGCGCAATCTTGAAACTGGTGACGCACATCATGCCAGCAGCGAAACACCGCTCCACATGGTTGGCGTCGACCATCGTGCCGGCTATGGACTCCATCGCCACGCAGGCATTGCTTCGTGCAAACATGATCTCACCCTCACTGATCATCTTCGTTGATCTACTCATCGCTATCTCCTATCAGCCATATGGCGACTTCGGCTTCGGCCTGCTCCAGAGGCTGAGCTCGTTGCCCTTCTCGTCGTCCGGTAACTCGATGTCGCCCATGCGCCGCATGAACGCCCAGGCGATCACGCAGGTGGCGACCAGGTCGTCATGCTCGACCAGTGGAAACTTGGCGCACTGGCTGATGACATCGAACGCCCAGTCCCTCGAGACGTACCAGACCAACCCGGAGCGGAGAATGCCAGAGACCATGTGCGCCCGATATGCCAGGTCCTCGGGGCCGGCCTTCACTTTCCAAACTGGGATGCCGCCGGCTTCGAACTCCTGAATCAGGCTGATGCCGGATGCCTTGTCCTCGATCAGCGTGTGGTCTGGGCCCCAGCCTTTTTCGTGGCGGATCGCCGCTTCGCGAAGCTCTCCGAACTCCATGCGCTCATTCATTCGCTCGAGCAGCATGCAGTTGAGCCTGACATCCTCCTGCCGCCCGGTGTGCGAATGAAAGAACAGACCCCAGCTGGTGCGCGCGGAGTAGTCATTCTCCTGCCCTTTCTTGAACGCGGTGTCGTACACCGTGATGATCTGCTCCCAGTCCGGATAGGGCATCTGCTCGCCCTGCTTCGGATGATCTGGCGGGTAGTGCCACGGCTGCCACCATTTGCGCTTCAGGATCAGACCGCCGCCGGCCTCCGGGTCCTGGTTGTACTGCGCCTCGTAGTCGACCTTGCCCATGGCCGACTTCTCTGTCTTGGTCTCCTCCTCGCCGAAGCGCTGCGGGTTGAGCAGCACCTTGGGCTTCTTGCGCTCGTCCTCGTAGATCGTCTCGACCTCGTCGTCGCGCATCTGCTTGTAGTCAAGGTTCCTGCCCTTGGGATTCGGATACGTCACGCAGTGGCGCTTCGGGTCGTACTCGTTCGGCAGCATCAGCACTACCCAGCGCCCTGACTCGCCATCCAGGATGTGGCCGACCAGGTCCATGTCGTGAGACCGCTGGCAGATGATGACCTTCTGGCCTGTGGTTGGGTCGTTAAGGCGTGACCGCCAACTATTGTCGTACCAGGACAGGGTGGAGTGGCGCCTCGGGTCCGAGTGAATGTCTGACATGTTGTGCGGGTCATCGATCACCAGGACATCGCCGCCCTCCCCGGTGGTCTTGCCGCCTACCGAGGTCGAGATGCGGTAGCCGTGCTTGTCGTTGACGTAGCGGTGCTTCTGGTTCTGCCCCGGATCCAGATAGAACTTGCCGCCGTAGCGTTCCTGGTACCAGCCAGACTGGATGATGTCGCGCGCCTTGACCGCATCACGCAGCGCCAGGTCATGCGAGTAGCTCGAGTACATGAACTGGACCTCGGGTTCATCAGCCCACCACCAGGTTGGCCAGATGACCGAGACCGTCAGCGACTTGGTCTGCCGGGGTGGCACGTTGATGATCAGGTTGCGGATGTCGCCCAGCGTCACGTACGCCAAGTGATCGCAGATGGCATCGATGTGCCAGTTGTTCTTGAACTTCCGAGCTTCAACCAGGTTCCAGACCTGCGGGACGTAGCGCCTCAGGTCACGCCGCAGCCATTCGGCCTCCATCTCCGTGAAGGTTGCCTGCTGCTGAGACTGGTTCAAGGCCACGGCTAAACACGATCAGGGCTGCCCCCGCCCCCGATCGCTCTCCGTGCGCCCTCGCCCGAATTCATTAGGTGATCTCGACCGTCGGATTGTCGACTTGGTCCAGCGCTGTGGTGTCTGCGATATTGAACGGGACCGCAACGGCCTTGCCACGTACGTCGTCAGTATCGATCGGCACGTAGCGGCACAGGTAGTCACCCGGTGTCAGGTCGGGTGGCATCTCCCTCTCGAACGTGTCAGCCGGCACCAGCGCCTCGAGTACCGTGAACGGGCCGCCGGCAACCGCCAGCGCTATCTCGCAGCCCTTGTAATCGTTCGGATCAGCCGGCAGGCCGCTCTGTCGCTTCGTTGGTATCCCCCACTTCGCTGTCGCTGTCATCGCTCTCTCCAACCTCTACTCTCGCATTCTCAACCGGACCCAGCGGGTCCACCCTGCAGCAGATGCCGAACCACCGGCACAGCCACTTGCAAATCCAGTCCCTGAATCTTACGAACAATCGGCGACCACCACTGGCGGCTGCACGTTGCCAAACCATTCCACCAGATCGTTGGGCACGACGTATCGGCCGTTCACGGTCTCTGTTGGATCACACGCAGTGCCGCTCGGCACCGTGCCGACACCCAGGAACTTGAAGTGATCATCCTCCTTGAGCACATCCCAGACCAGCAGGTTCTGCACCGTCAGCATGGTCGGCGGATTCGGTACCAATGGCGGGATAGTCTTGGTGGCCTCGTTGGACCAGGCGCTCTCCTGCACGGGATCGGCGCTGTTGTACGCCGTCGACACGAAGTAATACGTCAGGCCTTCGGTCAGGTTCGGCACCGTGAAGCTCAGGACCGTTGGATCCGCGATGTCGACGCTCACCGGGTACGGGCCACCCTGCACTTGGCCCATGTAAAGCTTGAAGCCAGCCAAGTCGGTCAACGGCGTACCATCGGTGTTCTGTGTCGGTGCCACCCAGGTCAGCGTTGCCTCGCCGGCATGCGCCTGCACAGACATGAACAGCAGCGCTAGGCCGATCACGATGTTGTAGGTCAGCGCCACCCAGCGCTGCACGTAAATTCTCGCAGTCCAGTACGGCTGCTTCTCGTCTCCGTAGCTAATCATTTCTTTCCTCCTTGGCCTTGCGCATCGCTTCGTATGAACTCCAGGTGGCGCGCCACAATACGGACAATAGCTAGACACCACACATCCCCTCGCAATCTTCGTTAAACATGTCTGCCTGGCCGACAGCGGCCGCGGTATCGAACCTGACCTCGTCGATCGGCTTGAGCTTCCGGTGCAAGTATAACTGCTGAGTCGTACCCCGGACGCCGGCACGGATCAACTGGTCGATCTCCACGGCCGCGGCGAAGTCTTCCGGGTGATTGGATTTCAGGTCGTGCCACTCGTGATCGCTGTGGTACGGGCAATAGGTGCAGGCTGAGCGGCCTGGTCTGGGATATCCGCGCGCGTCCATCCAGTCAAGACAGTCCTGCCTGTGCATCCCGAGCTCGACCAGCGGCCAGGTATGATTGATCCATGGCGACCTCGAGGGCCGCATGCGAAGCGACTCGTCATAACTGATGCCGATGTACTGGGTGGCGAGGATCGCCCCCTTCTTTGCCCGTTGCCCAGGTTCCAGGCCGACCATCTCCCTGAGCTTCCGGGTGATCGGCTGGACCTTGAACTCTCGAGTGCATTGCCGGCGAAGCTGTCCCTCGCGCTTACCGTCCGACTCAGTGTAGAACGGGGCGCCGGCAAAGCGCTGGCCGGCGATCGAGTCCTTGATGTTGGCCGTCAGGCCTTCCTTCCACATCACCCGGTGCACCGGGAACGGCAGCATCGTCTCCAGCCAGTCAAGCCAGGTGTACACGTAGGCCGGCTCACCGCCCGTGTCAGCGAAGATCGCTGCGTCCGGCATCGGCTGCTGCATCCTGTTATCCGCAAACATCAGCGCCAGGGTACTGGACTGTACGCCGGCACCCAGACTGAGCACGTGGATCATTTGCCGACCATGACGCCCTTGCCCGTGGCAAGGATGGCATCCACGTTCGCTTCGATCTGCAGCGTCAGCGCATCGGTCTCGTACATCGGGTTCTGCGCCATGGTGCGAATCAGGGCGGCGACCAGGGCCATGCTTGATGAGACCTGGGTGATCTCCTCGTCGTTGAACTTCTCCATGTTGTCCACGAAGGTGTTCTGCACCATGGCCAGCATGGTCTCGCACACGACGCTGACCTCGTGCGATGTGTTACCGCGGCGCTTAAGCTCCCCGGTGATCGACATCATGAACTCACGGATGGAGTCGTAGCCGCCTTGCGGTATCTCGTGCGGCTCGAGAATCTTCCTGTTCACGTGTGCAGCCCCATGTAGAACTCCTCGAGTTCTTCAGGTGACATCTTGCGAGGATCGCGCCAGCCTGGGACGTACTGCTCAGGCGCACTCGTCGAATTCGTGATCGAATCCTTTGAGGTAGACGATCTGCTTCGCCGGCACATTGCCGTTAAGCTTCTGGATAATGTGGATCTCGTCGTCCGGAATCTCTTCATCAATGACAATAGCGTACCCTCCGAGTCTTCTGCTCAGTTCACTAAGTGCAGCCCTGTGCTGGTCGTTGCCTCGTACTTCCATCCTGTTCTCGCACCGTGCTTCACGCCTTATGGCTCCCACTTCTGCCTACCGGTAACCCACCTGCGTCTATTTTACCCAAGTAATGACCGAGACAACAACCGAAGAACAGCCCGATCATATTCCCCCAGGTGACCAGGTCGAAGAGATCAACGGCGATGCGGCCCACGAGCAGGTAGACCAGGATGTAGTAGACGACGACGACCTTGAGCCAGTTCACTATGGATCCGGGGCGTCAGCCAAGTCTGGGCAAGGGCCAGGCGGATGGTTGTCACCGCAATCAAAGCAATATGGAGCTCGCATAAGGCTGTCCTGGTGTTGTACTTGCCCGTTCACCCCGGCGAGTTGTGTTTCAGGACACCCTGGTGGCCGCTTTTGAGGCAATTCTGCCCGATTTACGGTGATTGGGAGCGAATGCTCCTGCTTGGCGACCAGTCCCACCCAGTCGTCTGGGACCTCTACATCCTCGCCTTCGATGACCACAGCGGTCTCAACGCCGGGTGTATGCAGCACGGTGATGCGGCCATCATCTACCCACACCAGCACCTTGGGAATCATCGCTTGTCGTGACCTCGTCTGGACTTGAACGACCGTTCACTTCTCGTTCGCGTTTCGTTCAGCTTTCGTTCGATCCCTCAGCCTCGCGGATTTTCTCCTCGAGATACCTGCGGCGCTCGGTCGCCGGCTTCGCTGGTTTTGTCGGCATCTCTTTCTTCGGCGGCGTCGGCGCTGGCTTATCAGGGTCCATCTCTCGGCGCTTCTTGCGCCGTGCCTCGCGCTTCCGGGCAACCTTGCAAGCAATGTCGGATTCGCCGAACTCCCTGCAGATTTCTTTGGCTGACCGTGAAGAAGGCATTACTGCGCCTCCTCCACGGCTTCATCCGTGTCCTTGCCTCGGTCCTTCAACGTATCGTACGTGGACCGACCAGGCGTGCCGATGGTTGCCGGCGGTGGCTTGGGTGCTTCTGACTTAGTCACCGGAGTGTCGCGAGCAGCTTCGCTGGCGTCTTTGCCTTCCTGGACGCGACGTTCAATCTCGCGGCGTCTGGTCTCCGCATCAGCAGGACCCGCTTTGGGGCGCTGCCGGTCCGGAGGCTTAGGCTTCGGTGTTGACAGTGGCGCACCGTGAGCAATAACCGGCTTCTCTTCCGGCTTCGCTGTCGGCTTCGGTGTCGGCTTTGCCGCCGGCTTGTCAGGCCTGCCTGCGTTCGCCCTACGTTCCGACCTACGATCGGCCATTACGACTGCGACGGTAACGAACGAACCTTGCCGTAGCGAGGATCGTCGTAGCCACCGCTCTCCGCATTGCCTTCCCGTTCGCCACGTAGCTCAGCAGAGGAGCCTTCATCGGCCGCTCGCGTCTTGTACGTTCCGCTTTCGAGATCGTTGTACGGTGGGAATTTCGGCCAGTTACCTTCTTTCCTGAACCCGACGTCGGGCGATGCATCGACCTCCTCGGGGTAGGTGTCGACAGGATTGGCCTCTTCGGGCGTCTCGTGAAGCTGCCCTGGTTTCAATCGCTCGTCCATTGGTGCCCTCCAACAATGGTGATCTGCGGTTTTTGCTGCTCGCGGAGTCTATCACCCTCGAGCGGCATGTGTCTTGGATGCCGGGTTACCGGCGGGCGTCACACATACTTCACCAGGTTTCGCTCCGCACTTCGGACATTCGCTCTCTGTCGCGTCCGTTGGACCTGCGTCAGTTGCTTGCTGCTCGCGTCGTCGATTGCGTGCTATGCCAGCAGCGTTCCCACGTTTGCGTTTCTGGTCTTTGTTGCGGCCCATCGTGATCTCCCGTTAAACCTTGCTCAGAAATTTCTCCACCGCTGACTCGAGCGGTTCGTAGAGATTGCCCAGCACTACGCCGGCAGCCATGCCGCTGAAGAACAGCAGCGTAGCGCCTGGCCAGACAAAGAAAATGATGCCGCCGACGACGGCGACGGCGATTGCTTGCTTGCCAAATTTCTTGAAAAAGTCCATGTCGTGTCCTCCCTCAGTTGATCGAGGAGCGCGCCCAACACATAGAGACATGTGTCCCAGGTGGGCCGACGCGCCAGCGGTCTTACCGCAGCCCTGTGCAGTTTGTTGCCTCGAGCCGAACGCGCTCACGAAGTACTGAGCACTGCGTCAACGCACTAAACTCTGGCGGCCACTCGCTTCGCTCGCTTCTCCTCCCTGCCTTTCTTGTCGGCAGCCAGCAGCGCCTGGCGGTCAGCCTCTGCGGCGGCGGCTCCCTCGGCCGCTGCCTCCTTGTCCCAGCCGATCGCCTTGCCCCACTCCTCCATGATTTTCTCTTCGTATTTTTCGCGCAGTTTCTGCAGCGCTTTGTCTGCGCGATCTACAAGTTTCGAATCTAGCTCGGGGTCCTTGCGGGTACTGCGGTGCATGCCGGCAGATATAGAGAGGCGCAACGAGAACTTGCCGCAGTCGCGATTAACGCCCACGGCCTTTCCCTTTCATTGCTCTGGATAGTCGGCCGGTGCGCTGGTCAGCTTTGTTATATTCTTTCGCGACCTTCCGGGTGACGCCCGCCTTCCGAGCTTTCTCCGGATTGTGCGCCATCATCGCCATGTATCTGGCCTGCTTATTCGACCTGCTCGGCATCACGGTACCCTCCGTGTGTTTGCCGGAGTTTAGCGGCGGCAACCAGTCCTGTAAAGACCTGACATTCTTTGCAGTATTCGGCCACTGGCCGTCTCGCCACAGGTGTGCAAATTTCCAATCGAGTCAACGTCCATCGTGCAGACCGTACCAGCCTCAGCCACCGACATGCCAAAGGTAAACCAGTTGCCCTTGTACCTGATCATCAGCCCTTCTTCCTGGGCTTTCTCCAACAGCATCGCCAGGTAGTCGTTAGACTGATCCTTAAAAATCCACCACATGGTGGCGATGTTTATTCCGCCATCGTGGCGCCCTTTGTGCTTAAGGACATGCACAAATTCCTTGAGCGTTATCGGTTCTGGCGTCTTCAGTTCGCCTACATATTTCCTGATCCAGGCTCGATCTGCTCTCGTCTCTCTCGAGACTAGCTCCGCTGCTTTTTCGAATGTGCCTTCACCCACCAGCCAGAATCCTAATCTCGCATTCTCGACGGCGAAACCTGCTGCGATCATGGGTCCGCACGACAGGCCGATAGGCTGGGGATCGTGCCGGCATGTGCACCGGGTAGTACCCATAGCTCGCCTCCCACATTCGGTAACGCAGCGGATCCTGAACGTAGAGGTAGGCCTGCGGCATCGGGTATGCATACCAGAAGAAATCGTCGCCGGCATGCGCGACATTTAGCCCGAAGACTAAATTTAGACAGGCGAGTAAAGCGATCTTGATTTTCACGGGTGGCCTCCCTGGATGCCCATCAGCAACGCGCTGCCAAAGTACAAAATTATGCCGATCAGAATCACCGCAATCACAAATCTACTTATCCACTTTCCCATGGCGTTCTCCTCACGATACGGCGCCGGTCTCATTATCGATGGTCGACGAGGCGCCCTTATCTGGTAGCTGCGCTGCATGCGTCTTCAATTCGCCCATCCATTTCTCAAGGATGGCGTCCGGCACCTGAGACAGGTCCACCCGGTAGGTCTTGGTGATGCGCTGCTCGAGAATCAGCTTCTCGTTGAACATACCGAGGTGCTGACCGATGTCGCGGAGCGACTGGCGCTTGTCATGAAACGAGTATTGGTAATCGAAATCGTAGCCGCCATCGACGACAACTTTGACGCGGTCCCAGCTGGCCACCGCTCTCGCCTGGTCGTCAGTGAGGTCTAGCGGTGACTTGCCGATCACCATCTCGGCGCCGCGGTACTGGACCACCCGAATGTAATGCTTGGGATTGATGAATCCCATGGCAGCCAGTTCCTCGACGACGGCGTCGACCGTGACATCGAAGTTGCGCTGGATAACCTCGGCCTTCGCCTCCCGAAGATGTGCGATGTACGGCGCGAGTTGTTTCACCAGCGTTGGGATTTTCTTCTTGACCGTCGTCTCTGAGTAGCCTGCCTTGCGGCCGGCATCAAGCGTACTCAAACCATCGACAACGAGCGCCTGGCACAGCAGGTCCTGCTGCTTTGTCTTCGGCCAGCCACGGCCATTGTGTCGATCGATCTCAGTCATTGATGCCGAATCCAAATATCTTGGAGACGCGACTGTAGTCGCCGGGGAACTCATGCCAGATCATCAGGGAATCCTCCTCGCTGACGGGCCGGACTTCAACCCGGTTGGCACCCTCGACCACCAGCCCAATGTCCTCAAGGACCTTGCCGGCAGCCTCCATCCTGGTCCAACCAGGTAGCCGAGCCATATGGTTGGGCACCTGGATCTCAACGGTGGCGTTAATACCAGTCACAATAATGCCACGAATTACGTCCAAATTTCACTCCCCAGTCCCTTGACTGATGTACTGTGCTGTAGTAACTTCCTTTATAGGGTAGCAAATCACATCATAACAGGAGCATTACCATGGCCAAACGGATCACACCGAAGCTAATCCAGGCTTCCGATGACCTCGGAACAATCCTCGCAGAGATCGCTGCGCTTCAGGAGCAGAAAGGCGATCTTCAGAAAGTCCTCATCGACTCAGGTTTTGACGAGATCGATGGCACTTTGTTTCGCGCCACCGTCAGCCACAGCGTCCGCAAGCAGGTCGCATGGAAGCGCATCGCCGAGAAGCTCGGCGTCTCCAATCAGCAGATCGCTGCTAACACCACCAAGATTGACATCGACACCGTTCGCGTCGTCGCAAGGAAGGCATCATGAGAAACTACATCGCAAAATTTAACGGCCAAGTTCTGGTCACCTTCACCGCGTACAGCATCGAAAGCGCGAAAGCAGCCGCTCAACGGTACGCACGGGACTTCGTGCTGCACCTTGATACGGTGACCGCAGCATGAGCAATCACATCAAACTGACATCGTGCTGCAATGCCCATTCGACGTTCGACGAGAACGGCGAACTCTACTGCAAGGCCTGTTACAAGGTCGTGCCGATCGGCGAGGGCGACGGCAGCGAGACCATCAATGATCCGTGGGTAGTCCTTTGCGAAGTCTGGGGTGGCATCACGGGCAGCCGCAAGGCCTTCTACAAATACTACGGCACCGTCGTCATATACGAAGGCGAAGCCGCTGCCAAAGTGCAGGCCAGACGTTTGGACGACACGATCAATGAAAATCCATATCGCACCGCCAACTACCGATACACCGCTCAGCCCGCTGAGGATATCTGATGGGACTGATCAGCATCACGCCAACCGTTAGGACCGTCGGCAGCGTCGACGGTCTTTCCTTCGGCACCCTTCGCGAGATGGGGCTGCTGGAAATGAGATACGAATCCACCGGAGTCCCCGACAATTACGACCTCATATGGACCGTCGTGGGACCGATCACATTCACCGATTCACATGGCAATAACTGGAAGCAAGGCGACACGATCGTCTGGGAGAAATGAAATGGAAATCAAGAAAATCACACCCGCAGTCTGCAGGAAATTAAGGCAGGCCATCGACGAGAACCTCGCCGAGTACGCCGCAGAGACAGGCCTCACCGTCGCAGCCAAGGGCGCGTCGTATACCGAGAACTCAGTCACCTTCAAGGTGGAGTTCGTACTTGGTGGCGTCGACCTGAACGAAGAGGAATTCAAAGAGACCCACTTCCTGTTCAACCTGCCAGCCGATGCCTTTGGCAAAGAGTTCACGTACGGCGGCAAGAAATACAAACTGGTCGGCCTCAAGCCGAACCGCCCGAAGTATCCGATTCTCGCCGAGCATGGCGGCAGTCGATACAAACTGCCGGAGCGATCAGTCGCATCGCTGCAGGAGAAATCATGACCATCCGCATCAAACTATGGGTAGACAACAATCGTTCGCTTGAGTGGACGATAGAGATTGACGACCTCGCCAAGAAGTTCTGGGAATGGAATGCGGCCAACGATCGTCTCACCGACTCGTGGCCGCTGGACCGTTGCATCCGCAAGTTCATCACCGATGCCGAGAAAGAGAACGGGCTGCAGAGCGTGTTCGATGACGACCAGTACAACGAAATCTACAGCGGCATCCGCAACGCATGGCCGGAGGATCAGCAGTGAGTACCTACAAGATCGTCCGGTTCTTTCACGGTAAGGCAGGTCCAGACGGCCACCTGCAATCGACCAAGCGGACCATCGAAACTGGCCTCACTCTGGAGCAGGTGCAGGACCACTGCTCTGATCCAGAGTCTTCATCCGAGAAATGCACCAATGCCGCAGGACGCGCACGGACACGCAAGCATGGCGACTGGTTCGACGGCTACTACAGGGAGTAAATCATGGGCAGCAGCAACATCGAATACATGACCAAAGAGATCGCCGACAAACTGGTCGGTGCCAAAATCACGGGGGCAATTGAGTCACCCGGTAACGATTTTTCCGAAGGCAGCTTCGGTTTCAACGTGACCGCCAAAGGCGGCAAGAAACTGCAGGTCTGGGTTGACATGGACCCCGAAGGCAACGGGCCAGGCTGGCTTCAAATTTGCGAGGAGTCCTAATGGACACAGATTTCACAGTCCAGAATGAGGGCAGCATCGTCCTCCTCAAACCACATACGCCTGAGGCATCGTCATGGGCTAAAGAACATCTCCCAGACGACTGCCCAACTTGGGGCGTTCACGCCTTTGTGATCGAACATCGCTTCATCGAAGACATTGTAACCGGCGCTCGCGAGGCCGGTCTGACAGTAGGAGACGGGTCATGATGTACCAACTTGATATCCAGACCGACGGCCAGTTCGTACGAGTCGCGCAAAGCAAGAATCCGGAGACCCTCTGGAAGCGCAAAGATAAAGAACGCGCCACCCAGTTCCGATCCACCGGCCACCGAATCTTCCGTGCCGATCGCAAGCGCCTGAAGTCCGGCGAGCTTGCCGGTGCGCCGAGGGCCGCAGGTCGTCGCGCTTCACCCGGTGTACTGGATGTCAAACAGCAGGCGAAGCTTGCGGCCGAACATCTCCGCAGCACCGAGCAGAAGGGCGTCCATGTGTTCCCGCTCGGCAAGGGCCACGCTCATACATCGAACCAGTTCCGCAAGTACCTGTTCGGTGAACTCACCGGCCGCACCGGGTGGCTCGACGAGAGCGATCGGGTGAAGGCTGAGGCCGCAGCCGAGCGCCTCGGCTACATCATCATCGAAGTCAATCCCGACGACTGGACTACCTCGTGATCGAATTCTCAGACGACACGGTCGGCATCTGGTTTGTCGGCCTGCCCGATAGCGATTGGCTCGCGTCCATATTCATGAAGGATGACAAGCCGTGCCTGGTATACAGATTTCGTTATCACGTTGACGACAAATCCTTCGACTCCAAAGACGAGAAGAACTGGTACCACATGGAACCGAATGAAACCCACGCTGGCGACTTGGATAAGTTGCTGGAGGTCGTGCGTTCCATCGCCAGCCTGATGGCCGCGAAAGCTGACACCGAAGTGTACGAGATCATGATGGAAAACTTCGCCGATGTAGGTGCTTTCTTGGAGGAGTTCAGGAAGGCGCCGTTCGTATCCATTGAAGAGGAGAGAATACATTGAACAGGAAACCGCTCGTAGAACCGATGCCAATCACCCACGCCTTCACTGACATGCAAGTGAAAAGCGATCGCGAGAAAATCCGCCACAACAGCAGTGACGATCACGGCCTGAAGGCTCAAGGCTATCGCTACCTCATGGCCGACGATGGCCTCCTGCATCCGCCGGCTGGCTGGATTTCTCAGCCTGGCCAAACTCGACGCATCGGCGACTGGCACCAACGGTACGCGAAGCCATGCAAAGAGATCGTCGAGGCCTGCTTGCCGCTCTGCCTTGAGGGTGCCATCGGTTCCTTCGATCTTAAGCGCTGGCGAGACCCTGAGCGCACCGTGCTGCTCTTCACCGATTCAACGATGATCGCCACCTACCTTGTCTGCGTGATTACCGCCGAGACGCTGTTCCAGAAAATCGTACTGGCCGGCATCGAATTCGATCATCACGAGAGCGACCTGTACCTCAAAGACTGCCCCGAAGCTCGCGAGATTCTCGAGGAGTTCCCGCTGAATAAGAAAAACGCCACCGGATTTCGCAGCGAGGTCGAGCCACACGACATGTACCTTGATGTGCCGTTCGCCTACGAGCCATGGTGGATCAAGAGGAGAATGCAATGAGCAACGACAAACCGACTGACCCGAACGATGCCAAGAGCATGGAAGACAACAACATCCACATGTTCATGCACTGCCGACACTGCCTTCAGGACTTCAAGGATATGGCACCCGGAACCGATGGCGAAAGCCCGTCCACTTACTCGCAGCTTGAGATTGGCTGGACATTATTGGGCATTCAGGTCTGGTGCCGCCGGCATGAGTGCAACGTCATGCATGTGGACTTCGAAGGCCAGAAGCACCCAGCCATTTAGGAGATCAGCATGCCCACGTACGAAGTACAGACCAGCACCATCGTCGATGGCTGGGTCAACACATGGACTGAGGATGATGAGCCGCTGACATTCCCCAGCGCCGAGAAGGCCCAGGAAGCGATCGATGAATTCTTTGACGATCTCAAGACTGCCGGCATGGCAGACGATTACACCCGAGAGGATTACCGGGTGGTGGAGCAATAATGGCAACCATCAAATGGCATCGCTCTGAAGAGGGGTGCGTCCACTCGCACTGCCAGCGATTCGAAATCTGGCCACGCCGCGCCGGCAAGACACGGACGCAGTACTACGATGTCTTCGACAACCAGGAGAACTGCGTTTTCGATTGGTTCCGGACGCAGGCTCAGTGCAAGGTCGCAGCACAGGCCCAACTGGAAAGCCACCCGTTCAACCTGGCGGCGGAATTTTAGAAAGAGACGGCGGCCCTTTTCAGGTAAATTTGAGGGTAACAAATCGGCCAGGAGCGAGCTTGAGTACCCGACACGGAGATTGTGTGAGAACTCAGACCTTCTCGGGCCGCCCAGGTCAATATACCAATTCTTCAAGGCGCACGACAACCTTTCCACCCTTAATTATTTCCTGCTGCATCAGCGTGCGGTGGCCTTTGATCTGGCTATCATTCAAAAATACGCAGGCATGCTCGAGCGCGTCAATCAACGGCTTGTAGTGGTTGTCGAGATCGCGTTGGCGCCGATCCGGCTGATAGAAATCCATGTACATCAGCAGCGGTTCCCGGTAACCCTTGTTCAGGCGATTGCGTAGCACGTACTCCTGCACATCCGCGCGATAAGCGTGGCCCTTGTCCCCGACTCGCTTCATCACCCTGGTATTCCTGCGCAGCCAGACATGCACTTCATGTGTGCCGTGCGACTGCAGCCTCTTTGCAATCACACCGCCGGCCGGCGGCATCGCGTACTCCATGAAATAGCTGTTGATCGATGGCGGCCAGGGAAGCTCGAGCGTTATTGGTTCGAACGTCGTGCCGAGATCAAGCGATGGTTGTGTTTCTCTATCCATAACTTCGCGCTCCGGATTACGTCGTAGCCAAGTTGCCCACTGACGTCTCGCAGATGATCCAGCTGGTGACCGAACGTGCGCTCCCATTCATCTACCCAGCCAGTCACGCCAACCCCGGAGTCGATGCCAAACTCTCCGGTGTGATAGTTCAAGTGCAGCGGAATCTGCAGGTACGGGCAGGCCTTCTGCGCCATGCCTGGATTGCGGAACAGGTCTTTCATACTGCCGCCATGGCAGTGGTGCAGGGTCACAGGTGTTCGATGACTTACGACGCATCGGAGTCCTCGGAGATTCTTCTCGTGTCGGCTGACAGGGATGAGGTCAGAATAGACCATGCTTGTGCTGCCACCAAAGGAACTTGTCCGTTCCCAATTGCTTTAAGTCGGTCCACCCGGTTGGCCACCCCATTAGCCACTCTACCCACGTTGGGTTCAACGGCCCAGTAGTCTGGCCACGCTCCTGAACTGTCGCATCCAGGTAGCCCCTGTCCAGTCGATACTCGTGACTCTTCGACCCGAGCGGACCCGTCCCCTTCCATTCCGATGCTCTCGGTGTCGGGAATACTTCCTGCTCCTCGAGGATCACCGCCGCATGCAGGCCCAGTTGATTGCCCTGCTCCTTCCGCAGTTGCGCCGTGTGCGGGGTGTCCCTCCACTTCGCATCCTGAGCTCCGGGTGTCGGCCATCGATTGTGTCTCGCCATCCCCTCGAGACTCGGAACCTCGTCGATCCTGTCGCCGCTCCGGCTCGTCCCGCCCCCGCCGCCCGCCGTCGGTGTCGGAAACTTCTTCACGTGATTGTCCAGCCCCTTGTGCCGATCGTAACTCCCCTCGCCCCTGCCCTTGTGATCCTGAGCCGTCGGTGTCGGGAACTCCTCCCTGGTCACCGCCGTTAGCAGGTCGTCGCCGCCGCTCTTCGCTCTTCCCGGTCGTCCCAGATCGGGGCCGCTCTTGCTTGCCTTCGGAGTCGGCCAGGTTCTGCCCGTTCCCCCGTCGCCGCGGACTGCGTCGTCCAGACTCAGACCCGGATGTGCCTTGCTCCCTGGCGTGTTCCTCGAGCCGCTGCCCACGCTTGAGGTCGGTGTCGGCCAGGTCTGCACCGCTCGGCTCAGCGTCCGCTGCGTGTGATGCTTCCGACCCGGCAGATACAATCGCTCGTGCGTCTCGCCCTGGTTCTCCTTCACCTCGTCGATGAACTCCTGCGTCGGCGTCGATTCCTGTGCACCGGGTGTCGGCCAGTGCTTCGCCCATCGATCCAGGCTCACTGACTTGTTGGTCTGGTAATTCAGCGTCTCCGTGCTGCTCGATTCTCTTTCGATGTGATCCGATGCTGTCGGCGTCGGCACATGATGATTCCTCCCCTCGCACAGCGAGGACCCACATTCGGTTGCGTCGATGGGGCGCACCAACGTGCCAAGCTCCCAGCACACACCATCGTACGTCATACCCCAGTTCGGCAAGTCCTGATATGACGGTGCCAAGGCCACGGGTACGGAGCGCCGGGACGTTTTCGGCGAAGACAAAGCGAGGCCCAATTTCCTCAATAAGTCGGAGATACTCAAACCACAGGCCGCTACGCTCGCCGGTAATGCCCACTCCACGACCAGCTGAACTGATGTCCTGGCAGGGGAACCCGCCGGTAAGGACGTCAACAAGTCCCCGAAAAGGTCGCCCGTCGAAGGTTGTGATGTCATCCCAGATCGGGAAGCGCTCGAGATGTCCCTCGGCCTGACGAGTAAGGATGACCTGGCGGCAGTACTCTTCGATCTCGACCGCTGCGATTGTAGTCCATCCAAGTAATCTGGAAGCGAGAAGGCCGCCCCCCGCTCCCGCAAATAATGCCAACTCATTCATTCACACTCCGCCAGTCTGCATACGGCTCCCGGATCTGCTCGTGGAAAATTTTAGCCGCCTCAGGGTTGTTGTCAAGATCTGATCTTGATTCGATGTTGCACCGCCAGCGCACCCACCGGGCGACGCGATTCTTCTTGCCCCACCAGTGGATCGATCGCGCTTGCTCCGCCACCGGTTCGCGCTCTTCCAGGTAGAGGATAAACATCTCGTTGTTGCACAGCAGGTAGCAATACTGACTGAGCTTCTGGCCGGCGCGCGCATGTGCATCCTCGACCCTTGCGCGCTTGCTCTGGTCGATCGCTGAGTCATCGTCGTCAAGCTCGACAAACGCAGCCGAATACATGTCGCCAGGTATGTCGCCTTTCCGCCCGCGGTAGCCGGCGAACGGGTGGTGGTCAGCCTCATCGTCAATCCAGAACGACACCCAGAATCCCTGGCCCAGCGGCTGGCCTCCGGACATCAGCATGAGTTCGCCATCGAACATCGGCGTGTCCTTGCCGATTACCGTCATGACCATGCGGAACCTGGTACCCACTCGGCCACCCCGGCGTCGGACAAACTGCGCGAACGGATGCATCAGCAGCGGCCGGCGTGGCTCTTCCATCAGCCTGAACTTGACGGTGCGGCCGTTGGTGAGATCCCATTTCGCATCCAGCAATTCGAACCCGCCCTTGTAGGCGATAATCGGTAGCGTCTCTTTGCGAGGCTCAATCTGTTGTTGGTTCTGGGATTCCATTCTGTCGTCTCCATTCGGCGTATGACATCGTGCCGGTTGGTCTGTTGTCCTCGATCTGCTTCGCCGGGTTCAGCCACGGACGGCCCTCAGGAATATACTTGCAGGCCTCCACGAACTGGCCGAGGTTGGCCGGATATGCCAGCGCCTCTTCCGCCAGGTTGATCAGTCCACGCTGAATCTCCTCGTCAGCGAGCCGCTCAATAGCCTGCTTCCAGAGCATCGGTGGCTCTGAGCCATGCTCCCGGTAGAGCGCCTTGCCGTAGACCTCAGCCAACTGGACCCACACCAGCATCGCCCTAGTCGAGTCCGGCTTTCTCTCGATTCCGGGCGTGGATGTCGTCAAATGTTTCGGTACGAGATCGCTGAGTTTTTTCACCAGCGGTTTCCTCTTGGATGGGATCGTCCCATCGATCTTGGTTGATGAACGTCAGCGGGTTTGGCACGAATCCCCGGAGCCACTGGGCATCGCCTTCGATGCGATCGCTGACGTTCTGGATTATCTGATCAGCGAGGCGGTCCAATCGTCTCGCTTTCCATTTTGTGGCACAAGGTTTCTTGCCCACCTTCTTCGGGTAGGCCTGCCAGAATTCTTCGAATCGACTTGTTGGTTTGTCTTTACTCTGGTTATGGTTATGGCTCTGGATCGTTGCCGTCTCGTTGCTCTCCCGTTCGAACGGGAAAGGAACGCCCGTTCGATGTGGTTGTTTCTTGGAGGATTTTCTACGTGACTCGCCCGACTTTTTGCCGGCCTGGCGACGTTGCTCGGTGGCCGCCAGCACTTTGTCGCGCTCGATTTTGAGCCGCTTGTTTCGATACGCGGGGCCGGCGTCACCGCTATTGAATGACTCGAAGCATGTGCCTATCTCGTTGTTCCAGCACTCCATGAACTGGTCGTGGCCGCAGCCAGCGATCCTGACCATCATCGCCTCGCTGCTCGGAATCTTTCCGTTGGTCCACTGGTAGATCAGCAGGCGGATGTAGATGCCGATCGACTCGACCGACATGTGCCTGGTATCCCCGTCGAAGTCGGAAACGTAGAAGGGAAAATACGGATAATTATTCGCCACTGATCGCCCAATTTTATTGTTCTGTTACCCTCAGAAAATCATTCTATCTGCTACCTCTCCGCCGATCAAACCGCTGTTGCCGTAAGCAGTGCTGTGCTGTATCTTTGCTGTGAGGGTGACAATAACAAGGAGCGATACCATGGCCCAGCAGAATCCCATGGTGGTGGTCGAGCAGGCCATCGCCCATATCCAACCCCAATTCGAGAAGATCGCCCAGCCGATGGGCAACCTGGTCCGCTACCAGGAGGAGGCCGGATATGCCCTCCAGATCATGCGACGTAGCCCCTACATGCAGCGTTGCATTCCCCAGACCATAGAGGACGCCGTCGTAAATGTCGCGGCTATCGGCCTCTCGTTGAACCCGGTGCTGCAGCACGGCTTCCTTATCCCCCGAAGGCAAGGTAACCATGTGATCTGCTGCTTCGATCCGGGCTACCGAGGACTGATCAAGCTCGCGACAGACGGCGGCCTCGTCACCCTGGTCCAGGCTGCGGCCGTCTACGAGGAGGAGGAGCGGCTCGGCAATTTCAAGCTGACCCGCGGCACCAACCCGCAGGTGATCCACAACACGGATCCGCTGCAGAAGCTCGAGGATATGGGCGAGATTATCGGCGCCTACTGCATCGCGTATGTGAAGCATGCGCCAGTTCCCCATGTAACCTGGATGCCGATCGATGACATCGAGAAAGCCAGGGACAAGTCCGAAGCTTTCAACCCGCGGGACAAGAGCAAAAAACCGAGCGGCCCGTGGGTCACCGACTTCCAGGAGATGTGCGTCAAGACCGCCATCAAGCGCGGCCGCAAGCAGTGGCCAGGCGGCAACGAGCGACTGGACCGCGCCATCCATCTGTCCAATGTGGCGGAGCAATACAAGGACCCGGACGAGCCGGAGGCGATCGTCGGTGAGTCGGTCGAACTGGTTACCAAAGAGCAGGCCAATCAACTGCGCGTGCTGTGCAAGCGCGCTCACATGCGAGTGGCCAGGGTCTATGAAAAATTCGAATGCCGGGTGATGGAAGAGCTTCCGATTACTAGGTTCAAGGAATGCCATGACCTGCTGCTGCAGGCCGTGGCTCACTACGATCTGAAGACGGCTGAGTCAGGCACCCACGTGTTCGCCAGTGACTACGGCCTCACCCTGAAGGAACTCACCGACATCGCATCCACGTACGAATCGAAGGCCGCGCTCATGGGTAAACGAGATGTTGGGTCAACATCATGAAACCAATAGCGATTATGCGTTGGCAGTGCGAGAAAGAGCATCTGCACAAAACTGAACTAGCAGCGCAGATATGCGAGCTAGGGCGCAGGCCGGCATACGAGCCGCCGCCAGGATACATCACAACGGAAGCAGCGTGCGATCTGTGCGCGAAACATGGCGAGAGCTTCTCCCCTGAGTCTATTTGCAAGCTGTACAGGGATGGCAAGATCACAGGATTCCGACATCCGAATTATCCAAACGGGCGAGTCTATGTTTTGGCATCGGAACTTCCCGACCAACACCGGAGAGATAAGCATGGCTAAGAAATTCGGAGCGCTTGAAGACAAGCAACGCACCGTCGACTGGTTCGCCGAACGCATGGGTCACATCACCGGGTCGCAGCGGATCGGCACATTCATGTCGAACACCGGCAACCCGCATACACTGAACCGCCTGCTGGACGAGCTCGCCGACGAGCTTACTTGGTCGACACAGCAGATCGCAGACCAGTTCGAAAAAGAGCAGGCCGATGCCAACGAGTACATGCGCTGGGGTTCCGCTCATGAGCTTGACGCTGCGAAGACCTACCAGATGGTGAACAACTCCGACATCGTTTACTCGCCTGGTTTCAAAGAACATCCGAGGTGGCCATGCTTCGGCGTCTCACAGGATTTCATAGACACCACCAACAACTGGTGCGGTGAGATAAAATGCCCCGGTAAAGAAGGCAACCATGCCAAGACAGTTCGGTACGGCATGGGCAAGTGGCATGTCGACCAGACGCAGTTGCAACTGGAATGCACACCGGAAACGGACATGCTGATCTTCGTGAGCTATGACCCGCGGCACCCGGTGAAAAAGGATGTGCTGTTCCAGCAACTGCAGCAACGCAATGACGAGTGGGTCGACAGGTTCAGATCGAAGGCTGGGGAGTTCTATGAGCATCTCAAAGCAGGGACCAGGTTCAAGCACGCCGTCGTCCAAAACGCAGAGGGAGTCCCTCAGCTATTTTAAGAATCTCAGGCCGATGACTATCGCGCAGGGAGCGGCATTCCACGCAAGGAAAATCGACACGGAAGCTCAGAACACGGAGGCCTATGTCCATTGGAAATATCGAATGAGGAATTATAAAAATGAGCCAAGAATTGATTGTGTCGACAGCCTCCCTGGCGGTGACGATCACCGACCTGACGACCAAAGCGAATGACCTGCTCGAGCAAGCCGGCAGGGCAGAAATCACAGAGCGAAAACAATACGAGAACGGAACCGACTTCCGCAAGGTCGTGTCCGGAATTAAGAAGCGACTCGAAGACCAGCGCAAGGACCTTGTGGATCCGTACGGCAAACGGGTGCGCTCTATCAATGCCGAATTCAAAAAGGTACGCGACATCCTCGAGATGGCCGACGACCAGGTCAAAGGAAAGATGACGATCTGGCACAACGTCGAAGAGAAAAGGCAGCGAGAGCTACAAGAACAACAACGAAAGGAACAGGAGGAAGCGGCTCTCGCTGCCGCCGAGGAGGCCGAGGAGTCCGGCGATGCCGCAACCTCGGAGGCGATCCTCAATATGGCATCGGAGATTCCCGAGCCTGAGGCCAAGCCGGCCATCGGCCGAGGCGAACTGACAGGCGCGGCAAGCGTAGCTACCAAGGTCTGGACTGCGGAGGTCGTCAACATCCGGCTCGCCTGTCTGGGCATCGCTAACGGCGAACTGCCCGAGAGTCTGGTGGAATTCCCGAAGTCAAGATTGAATGCGCTGGCCCGTGACTGGCACGAAAAACATCCGGACGCCGACATCGTCGACCAGCACGGGATCGAGGTCAAAGGCGAGACCAGGCTGTCAGTCAGGTGAGCGATGGCGCGCTCCGGGTACTGAAGGTGCCGGTACCGAACTCCAAGCACTTCGCCATCCGGGTGAAGGGTCACCTGGTCGACTGTCTGGAGTTCGATGCGCAGGTATTCAAAGACTCCAACATCGTCATGTCGAAAGGCCAGCAGACAACGAAGGTCGCCGTCTTTGTGTGGTGCCTGATCATCGAGACCGAGCAGGAAGAGACCCACGAATTTGTCATGGTCAACACGGGCGAAGACTTTCCAATGATGGATGGCGATCTTCGGTACGTCTCGAGCGCCAGGGTGCCGACGCCAGCCGGCGACCACGAGCTACACCTATTCCATGCCGGCATCAATGAAGAGATGGCGAAAATAGATATTCCGTTTCCGGAGGAGTCAAACAACGATGGGTAGTCTGAACAAAGCAATGATCATCGGATACCTGGGCAACGACCCGGATGTCCGCTACATGCCAAGCGGCGAGGCTGCGGCTAACTTCAGCGTGGCGACCACCGCCCGGTGGAAAGACAAGCAGTCCGGCGAACAGAAAGAACACACCGAGTGGCACCGCTGCGTGGCCTTCGGCAAGAACGCCGACACCATCGCCGAGTACCTGAAGAAGGGGGCCCAGGTCTACATCGAGGGCGAGCTTCGGACCAACAAGTACGACGACAAGGAAGGTATCACCCGATACTCGACAGAGATCCGGGTCATGCGATTCAGTTTCCTTGATCGCAAGGGAGATGGCGCGCGCCCTCCGCATCCCGCCGACAGGGGAGATTCGAGTGCCCCGTCTGCGGGGACCAAGAAGCCACCGCCAGCGGATGCCGGGTCTGCGGCTCCGGCCCCGACGGGTGACCCCAATGATCCTGGTCCAGGTGAGGAAGACTTCGATGACGACATCCCCTTCTAAAACAACGGGCAATGATTACTGGAGACAATTTTGTGCGGTCTGGCATGACGATAATGAATGGACATACGCAATTGATCCCGCGTGTCCGGTCGCGCTTCGCGATTTTGTAAGGCGCGAAGCGATGGCTTTGTGTGAGGAGTTGATCGCCAATGGCTGACCCGACTCCAGGTCCCATCGATGTCGGGCCGGAGAAACAACTGGACCCGCTGCTGGTGTCAGTGCTCGCGACACTGTCGAAACCAGGGACCATGCTATTCACCGTCAAACCAGGTGGGCCCGGTGCACTCATAACCAAGAACTGCTACTGCCAGAAAATCCCTGCAGCCTGGATAAAGCAGTTGGTTCGTCGGGCGCTCATCGATCAGCCAGTCGGCAAAGGCAACCAGGTCGCATGCATGAACTGGATCCAGTACTCGCTGACATACGAGGGCCAGCAGGTCCTGAACCGGAGGTAATGATGGAACTGCTTATCCGACCTATAGCAAGCCGCCAGCAGAGCGCCGAAGAGTACCGCCCGCCGGCTGCCTGGATAACGGAAGCCGAGGACGACTTGCGTCACACGCTCACAGGCCATCATCTGGTCATCGCAATCGCTAATCAGTGGCGCGATTACGAACTGCGCATCACACGAGAAGAGTCCGAACAATTGATCAAGGAGATTAAGGCGGCATGGGATATTTAGTCGACGAGCTATTCGCTTTTGTCGCCACCGATGAAGAAGGCGACGAGGGTGTCGTCGCTGTGGAACTGGTCGGCAGCGATACGATGATGCCGCTGGTTGCGGCCGACCTGACGCGGATACAGCAGATGGTTCCCTTCGCTGAAGCGATCAGACAGCAGACCGGGCACACCGTCAGACTGAAACATTTCACGCTACTCGGAGAGGTGAGTGATGAATACCTTGAGCAATTCAAGGAAGCCGAGCAACCAGCGGACGCCGACGATGATTCACGGCCACCGGGTGATGACCAACCGCCTCCTGACGATTCCAGGAAAGGCAACGGAAGTGGGGAGAACATGGCATGACCGACTGTTCACCTGGCCATGGCGTCCGTGGATCAGGACCTGGATGTACACACCGCGGATACCGGACCCGAGCTTATACAAGATGTCGGACATGCTCGACGGCCAGTGCTTCGTGATGCACCCGGAGACGCTGAAGAAAATACTCAAAATAATGGAGGCCAACAACGATGGCTGACGATGACGAGGTTGCCCTCGAGGGCATCCTGAAGCAGGTGATCATGGACCATCGGGACAGCGAGATCGACGGCATCCTGGTATTCGTGTTCGTTGACGGCGAGGCCAGCGTTTACAACTCCGGCATCAAGCAAGACATCGTCGACCAGCTGGCCGATGTCATGTCTACGCAACACTGAGGAACAATAATGAAAGCAATTATCTTCGACTGCGAGATCAAGAACGCCATTCCGGATAAGAACGAACCGCTCCGGCCGAACATCAACTACTGCAAAGGATGGACCGACCACCTGGGCATGGGCATCTCGGTGATCGGCGTGTTCGATTATCACGTTGGCCAGTACAGAATTTTTTGCGAAGACAACCTGTCGGACTTCGCTGCCCTGGTCGACGACTCGGACCATGTCATCGGCTTTAATCAGATCCACTTCGACAACAAACTGATCGCTGCCCACGGCATCGAGTTCGATCCCCGAAAGAACTGGGACCTGTACATCGAAGCGAAGGAGGCTGCCGGCGCCGACAAGTACGCCAAGGGCTACAAGCTCGACGACTTTGTCCGGGTCAACTTCAAGGTCACCAAGAAGCAGAGCGGCGGCTTGGCCCCCATCCTATGGCAACAGAGCAAGATGGGGCAGGTGATCGACTACTGCCTGACCGACATCTGGCTGACCAAGAAGTGTATAGACCACATCGTCGACACCCGCACAGCAACAGAATCGGGGTGGCTTTTAGATCCGAGAACTGGTCGCCGGTTATCGTTAAATCCACCCTTGTAGATGTAGTGATGCTGTGGTAAAAAGGATGAGTAAATATGCGGGATAGGGGTTGGAAACGGCCTGTTAATTACGCTGTTCCCCGAAAGTCATTCCCGCATTTTCATTCAAAATTGAGGGTAACAAAATGGTCAGGAAACTAAACGCTCTATTCATATTGGTGGCGCTCGGGTTCACCGCTTACGCGGCCGACCAGGGCCGTCCCCCGGTCGCTCCAATCTTGGGCTTCGCCGGCTACGAGTACGGCTCCGGCATCGTTGGCATTGCCAAAGACATGGAGTCCGAGGGCTACACGCTCATCGATCGCACCGACTCAGCGCTGTGGTATAGCTCCACATTGATCGGGATCGACTGCGAACTCGGCTACATCTTCAGCGGCAACACGCTCGTCGGCGGCTCCTTCATTCTGAAGTCAGCCACCGAGAAAGACTTCGCCAAGGTCAGCAACTATTTCAATCAAATCTACGAGACCACATCATCCATTGAAATCAAGGAAGGCGGCGTCGTCGTCGCAACTATCGACGCAGCGGACAGCGTGATCACGCATGCGCTGGACCTGAACCGCAACACCCATGAGGTCACCTATATCCGTGAGGAATAACATGAGCGAAGAGAAAGAGATCGACTGGAAGGGCAAGCCACCACCGCCGGACAGCCGTGGTAAATACTCGCCGTATCCATTCAGAAGTTGGGATGTCGGTGACACCGAGGCATTCCCAGTGGACGAGTACGACGCAATCAGAAATGCGGTCGGCAACCTGAACCGAAATAAAGAGTGGCGCTTTCGATACGCCACGGTAGAAGAGCGAGGTCGCCAGCGCATCCGTGTCTGGCGAGTCGAATAACTAAAACGGAGAGCGATATGGAATTCAATGTCAGCCGCACCAGTGCGGAATTCAAAGTCATCAACGTACGAAAAGAACGCCGAGGCAAAGACGAGACGGTCGAAGCCGAGGATATTCCGTTCAAAATTCTTGGTGGTCCAGAGCTTCTGGACATGGTGTTTCCCCACGAGGTAGACGACGAGGCGCTCTCCAAGGTGCTGTTCAGCGAGCAGGGGCATGTCACCATCCCCACCCTGAGTCTTGCCTCCAAGCGCAAACCAGAGGGTCTGATCGTCAGAATCTACGATGGCCCGAAAGACCAGCACATCGAACTCAAAGGGTGCCGGCTAACGCCACCGGAAATAGAGATCGGCACACCCTACCAGGTGACGCTGGAAGCCAAGATACAGATCGCCGAGCCGACCGACGACACCATGAACCGACTGCGCCGGCTGATGGACGAGACGGCCGAGATCGAAATTGAATCCGAGAACAGGGACCTGTTCGATGGCACCGATGAAGAGAGTATAGACGTCGACGTCGATGGAGATTAAGCAGGTAATTCGCCGGCAGTATCTCGTCACGTTCGACGAGGAGGAGGCCCAAGACATTCGGGACTTCCTCGATGGTTTACAGGAGAGTGATTACGAACAGCCGTTCAAACGCAACCGGGTGGAAGTCTTAGAAGTGCAAGCGCGGATCAGGGCAACAATGGGCAAGCTCAAGGAGTCTCTTCAACTGGTCCCCGTTGGTCATTCAGAGCACGACACTCGGCGTTCGTAGCCCACTCTTTCTCCAGTGTGATCGCCAGCCCCTCAGCCCAATCGTCTAGTTGCCCCACGGGTAACCTGCCCTCAGACGAGAAAGGCTGCGGGGGCTGGTGATCCTTAAAGCATTTCTCCGGCATCGGTGTCCGTACTGGCACCTTCACTTCCCGTATCTGGGTTTCCACCAATGGTGGCGGAGCGGAGGCGCAACTCGTTAGCCCAGTCAGGGCAAATAGCAGCCATGTCCAGGTCACGAAGTTCCGCGCACTTCGGGTCACGGAAAATCTCTTCGCGTCTGATCTCGACTTCTCGGGATCGTATTTCAAGTCGTGCATAGCGAGCCTCCAGGTTGGCTACGGTCACCTCGTTCGCGAGCCTATCGACGGCTGACTGGTCAACGCAGACGGCAAGGTCGGCGTTCACCCGGTCGAAGTTCTCAATATTGATTTTGTTGGTCAGTTCGAATTGCTTGATTGCCTGCTCGCTGGCACCTAGGTCTGACTGCAGGTTGCCATTCTGTCGCCACAGTAGAAAGCAGATAATGGCAAGCAGTCCAGCGGCGGCGCCAAGCACCTTACTCAACATAGCAGAGGTCTTTGTCGTCAATATTGTCGTCTAGGAGACAGGCCTTGGTCTCCATGAGATTGTCGCGTCTCGCTACCAGGTCGCCAAGCCTGGCGGTAGCGATCGGGTTCGAGCCGTTGGCTGAGATCCACAACTGGGTCTCGGTGACCTGTGAGTTTATCTCCTGGATTCCATCGTTGATCTCACGAAGCTCAGCCTTCGAAATGTACTTGGTCAGGTTCTCGTTTAGCGACTCGATCTGCTCGACCATCTCGCTGCCCTCGGCCTCGCTTACGAAGAACTCGTCCAGCCCCTCGATCGTGAAGTCTTTCGCCTTCCAACCAAAGACAACCAGGGTGACCAGCAGAATCGCCGGCACAGTCACCTTGGTTTCGCTGAGCTTTGCTAAATTCACCGCAGCCATGTCAGCCTCCGTTCTTTGCTTTCTGCCAGTCAGTCGCTGACTGGCCTGTTAAATACGCGCCGTACAGCAGCCCGAGCGCCGTCGAATATGCGCCGAAGCTTTCCGGTTGACCACCGAAGAATCCACCGAGCAGTGCCGCGGTAGCGACTAGGAAGCTCAGAAATCTTTTGCCCTGATATTTTCCGTTCATGCGTAGTCCTCCACTGTGATCCAGACCTCGGCACCAAGCTCAAGCTGGGCTGCGATTCTTTCGTACAGCCTGCGATAAGCAGCAACCGAAGTCGTGACCATGCCGCGTTCCTCTACGTTCGACACCTGGCCATCGCCGACCAGGAGACAGCCATCGGTGTCATCATCCTTGTTGCCGACATGGATGTAGACAAACTGGAAGTCCGGAATATCCTGCAGCCACAGCATCCCGCGGTGCCAGGGAAAGCGCTTCTTGTAGCGCTTGATCATGCCGCCTTCATCGCGGAATTTGATCTGATACGTGCCCGACGGGATCCGGGTCTCACCCTTGATCTTCGGTTCGTTGAACTGGTCCTCGAGGACGTAGCACATGAACTCAGGCTCGGCCGTCACATCATGCAGGATGCCGAGTGTCGCCTCGTCGCCGGATGAGATGCGTTTGTTCAGTAGCTCAAGCATTTAATCGCTCCACGAAGTCAGTGCTGGGACTCACTGGCAATGACCCGATCAGTTGGGCCGTCGCTGGGTAGCCAGCCTGGTTGAATTGCTGGACTGCAGCCAGCCGCTGCTTACCCGGTAACTGCGGATTCATGGCGGTCTCTTCCTTGGCCTGCCGGCGCTTCTCGATAATCTGGTTGTAGCGCGTGTTGAATTTGTTCATCAACTTGGTCTTCTGCAGTTCGATCTGCTCCTCCCGCTCCTTCTTCCAGTCATCGTCGCGCTTACTTTGCCGCACTGCCTTGCGCGTGGCATTCAAATCCCTGAGGCCTTTCTGCACCAGTCGAAGCGCCTCCTTCATTGCAGCATCCGGGCGATACTGCTCGAGGATGCGCTGCCGATTCTTGATGGCGTCTTCCCGCTCTGCCTGTGTACCGGAGAGTTTGATTTCCTCCTCGGCGACTTTGATTTCTTGAATGGCGTACTCGATCTTGGTGCGGTTCTCGTAGTACCTGTCGCTTACTGCTCGCTCGTCGGTCACGCCAATGAAGCGCCGGGCGAACGGCACCTTGCGCATGTTGACCTCGTGTTCCTTGGCCATGAGCCCGAGCTCGATCGTGTTGGTAATAAAGCGACCAGCACCACCAGTCAGGAAGTCTTCGACCAACTGAATGGTCTCAGGGGAGATGTCCAATGGTGAGATCGGTGCCGGCCGCGCTTTCGTTCCACCGCCAAGCTTGTTCAGGAACTCGGCCAGGGCGATCGCATGCTTGGGCACACTGCGGTAGTACTGCTGCGATTCAGGTTCCGGCGCTGGGTCATACTTGCTCGCCTCTGGCATGACCGGACCACCGTGCCAGGCGACGTTCTCTGAGACCTGCAACCAGGGAGTGAGGATCGTCGGTGAGATTGTCTGCAGTGGCGTGGGCCCGGTGCCGATCGGGTTGAAACTGCCGAGGGCCGCCGAGAGTATCTCGGTCGTATCCTCGAGCGGCGACCATTCGCGCTTGTTGCCAATGCCGGTGTAGTCGATGATGCCGCCGATCTTCTGCCCGATAACGTGCAGCATGTTGTAACCATAGGGCAGCGGAATCGTGATGTAATGTTCCACAAAGTCATCCGGCGACTGGCTGCGGAAGCGATCCGGAATCATGATGATCATGTTCCGCTCTTTCACCCAGGCCGGAATCTTGTCGTAGCGGTTCTCGCCATCATCGTCGTCGCCGGCAAGCATGCGGTTCATGATCTCAAGCGTGGCCGCAAAGGCGACAATGCCGTACATGATCTTGCGAACCTTCGGTGACTTGGCTGCATTCCACATGACAGCCATGCCCTGGATCGATGCGTTGTAGAACAGGTAGACAGCATTCAGTTGCGTGCCGAGCTCGCCCTTGCGGTTGAAGTTGACTGTCAGATTCTTGGCCAGCGAGGCAGCCTTCCGGGGACTGAGGCCTGCGGTCTTCGCATGCACGAAGGCCGACAGACGTACTGCATTTTCTACCGCCTGATTCTCCGCCTCGATGAATTTGCCCACCCTCCTGAGCGTAGACCATGAAAGCGTTCCGGCAGTCTTGTCCTGCATGTCACGATAGAGCGAGGCCTCAAGGTCCTGAACATCCTTATAGTTGTCGAGCCATCCAACCTGGCCACCGAGATCTCGGTACTCCTCAAACTGCCCGCGCCAATAGTCAGCGGACTCTGGATTCTTGAAGCTCGGCAACTCGAGGAACCGGCGTATGCCGCGGTGCGCTTTGAACACATCCTTGAGAATCGCCATCTTCATGTTCTGGGCGTCAGTGGCGTTGATGTTGATCATTGCGGTCTGCAGGTCACGCGCCAGGTTCGACACAATGAACTCCGGGTTGTAGCTCGTATTAACCGCGGACAGGATTCGGTTCAGCTTCAACAGGCTTTGGAAGAGCCAGTTGATTTCCTCGGAACTGAGATTCTTCATCGAGGTAGCGATTCGCATCGCGGTCGGATTCTCCTCGTTGAAGGTGATGTGGTAGTCCTTGCCCTCGACCTTCACCCGGAGCACGTTATCCCTGAGCTTGTAGGTCGGGTCCACGGCGGTAACCACCAGGCCGCTCTTCGGGTCCAGTCGCTTCTTGGTCTCGATCTGGTTGGCCGTCCAGATGTCCTCGTTCGGATTTTCCTGCACCATCTTCAGAAGTGTGCGACCGACCTTCGCTTTCTCGGCCATGACCACCGCCGACTGATGCTGCGCCACGATGTTGGCCAGGATGTTGGCGGCCAGCGAGCGACGCCCGAGCCGGCGCTGATTCAGTTTGCCGCCTGTGTCATAGCCCTTGCCCTTCTTCGGGAAGAACGTGGTGTTCATCGGGCCGTCTTTCCAGCCTTTGAGCGGGACGTAAAAGTCGTAGGCCTTCTCCCAGGCATCGATCGTTGACTGTTCCTCGAGGCCTTCGCCGACCATGATCTCCCGATTGCGCGCGGTCATCGCGTCGACCTGGGCGGCGATCGCTTCAAGCTGGCTGATGTCGCCCTTCTCCCTGAGTGCCTCCATCGCCAAGGCCGCATCCGCATTGCTCATGCCGGACAAAGCCAGCAGGCCAGGGTCTTCTTTGACCCGCTCCTGCTCGCGTTCGCGGAACGATACATCAGCCTCTTCGATCTCGGCCTGGTAGGTGAGTTCGTAGTCGGCACGGACATACTTGTATTTCGATTCCAGCTTGGCAATTTGCTGCTGCTTGCGTGCGTCGGCGCGCTTGATCTTGTTGGCCTTGGCCGTCTCGATTCCTTCGCGCCGCTTCTTCTGGCTCTCTTTCGACCGGCGCATCTGTGACCGGTACTCGGACTCGATGACAGCCAGTCGCTTGGTATGCTCGGCCTCGATCTTGTTTCGCTGCGTGGCCTTGTTCGCATCTATCCGGGCGATGCGCTTCTCGAGTTTTGTCTCGGCTTTCTGCTTAGCCTTGTTGCGCGCGCGCCGGAGAGCGCCGGATCGGTTGATGCGATAGAGCCGGCGGTTGGCCTCAGGCGCATGCCTGGCGTACAGGAACCACTCGACCTCGTCCCAGGTGTACTCGCTGTCGTCGATCGCTTCAGTGAGCGGCCGGATGAAGTCCTTCTCGAAGCGATCAACGCGAGACTTCACGCGGCCATGGAATAATTCTTCGGCCAGGTAGGTGTCGAGCTCCTCGCTGAGCGGCCGCCCGGTCTGCATCTCGATCGCCTTCTGTACATTCAGCAGATCGATGAACTTGTCCTGCGCCTTGTAGACCAGGTAGTTCCAGGCGCGGCTGGTCTTCGACCCCTCCTCAATGGTGAAGTTTTCGAACAGGTCGCCGGACTCGATGGCGTCTGCCCGACCGTTGTACTCGTCGACATGCATGAGAATATTCGCCGACGCAGGATCGTAGGTGCCGATATTCTCTGTGGCAGACTTGATCTGCTCGGGTTCGAACGCAACGAACACATCGGCTGGCTCGCCCTGGTAGATTGTCAGGCGACTGGGATCATCTGCGAAAGCATCACCAATCGACCTCCACATTGCCGCTTCTTCTTTTTGGTACGCCTTTTCCTCTGGATCGGTTTCTTGTGATGCCTCCGTCGCATAAAACGCTGCGGCTTCTTTAATCTCTTCAAGCGCATTTTTGGCCGTCTCCCTACCCTCCAGGAATGCAGGGAAAGTGTCGCTAAGAAATTGGCTGCGATGATCGACGCCAAGGCCCACACCATCGAGCCTCAAGACCGGCCGATTGGTATTGTCGTACATGCCGCGCATGATGGCGCCATCATTCCCCGCCGCCTTAGCTTCTCTCACGGCATCGCTGATCGTTATGTTTTTATCCACCATCTGCTCGCGGGTATACTCGAGCGGATTCTGGATTGACAGGTAGATCGGCAGGACTCGCCGCTCACCCTCGCCTTTGAATGTAGATGCCTTTACCGCAAACTGCTCTGCGTTTTTTTCCGAAGCGGAGAACCAAAATCCGTTCTGCGCACTCCATGTACGTGTGGATTTGCCGCGCGCCTCCTTGTCAAATGCAGTGAACGGCTCCTCGCCTTTCGGGGTGAACGTACCGTGATACACCACCAGCGGCTCGCCCTTTTCATCAACCACCTTGGAATTGCCAAACCACCGGCCACGTGCCGCATCGTCCTCTACGGCATGGAACGCATTGCGGTTGCCAAGTTCGCGTATCTCATTCAGCAACCCAGCCTTGTCGATGACTCTGACATCGGATAGATAGGAGATCAGCGGCTCGGCGTCCTCCTCGCTGATATTGCCGGCGCGAATTTGAGCGTAAAGTTCATCGCGGTATATGTTGTTCTTGGCAGAGTTCGGCACACGATCGTTGTTGATTGCCTTCCACAGGTTGGCGAACATGATCGGCGCTTTGCGGGCCGGCAGCAGCCCTGGTGATTTGTTTGCCGGCGTGGCCACGAACATCCGCGCCTTTCTGATCAGCCGCTGGATGTCGGCGTCGGACATCTGCACGCCCCTCAGGCGAGCGATTGCGATTCTAATCGCCTCTACTAGGCGCTGGAGTAAGGATGCATCACGGGCAGGTATCTTCTGACCAGAGAGCACACGCTGCGCCCTGTACGCAATAAACTCCTCTGCGGCGATGCGTCGCTGCGACGGGACTCTGACATCCAGACCATTCCGCCGGGCGGCCGCCCTGACCTTCTCTTTGTGAGACCTCCAGACCTGATCCATGATCGTGTCGTACTCGGCGCCCAGGATTGAACGCACGCCGTAGTGACCCACCGTTTCGTGCAGGTAGATTTCTACGGCCTGCTTCATGTTCTTCAGGTTGGCAGCGATCAGGTAGACGTCGCCGGTCTCCGGGTCGAACATGCCACCGACCTTACCCTCCATGCCAGCGTGCTTGATCTCGATCAATTGCTTGCGTGGCATGTGCGCTTCGGTCGGTGCGATCTTCACGTTCGGTGACCCCGGATACAGGTCAAGAATCTCGCTGATCACGCTCTGCAGGTTAGCGATCGGCACACCAGGAGCAGGCTGCCGGGCCACGGCAAACAGTGACAGGCCATCCGTGATCAGGCGATCGCGCATCTGGTCAGAGATGTCGACTAAATGGACACCCTCAAGATCCTCGAGGTCTCGTTTGGCCGCTCCCTCAATCGCCTCTTCTTCACTGGCGTACGGGCCCGTCCACTCACCCGCTTTATTTTTAATGCCCCACTGGTCAGCAACAACTCTGCGCTGGACTGGAGCCGCATCAGGCCTGCCAGCAAAGAGCCTTGCCATTCTGAGGCCTGAATCAAGGTCGTCGTCGACGCCCTCAGATTCCTCGCCCTTCCATCGTTCTTGCGCCAACCGGGGCAGCGCCTCGATAAGTTCAGCAGAGAATGCTTCCATTGCGATCTGCTGCCTGTCTGATCCGCGATCTTCGTCGTTCCTTGCCCTTGCTTCTTGCGCTGTTCTTTCAAGGCTGGCCATCTCAAGAGTTGTTATCGACCAGGACTCCTCTTCTGCCAAGCCTTCGCCATAGCGAATCTTTTCGACAATGGTCATGCGTTGTCGATCGATCTCCTCCTCCCATGTTTCCATGGCATAGGAAGGCAGGACCTCCGATAGCAAAATCGTGAATGCGTTGTACGCCCGCTCTTGTTCTGGCGATCCCACATCAGCATCTTCCGCTGGCCTTGCCTCTTGCCCAGCCCTTCGGACCCTATTGTGATCTTCTTGCGAGACGACCGTTGTCGGTGGTGCTGGCTCCACATCCGGTGACTGCCCGACGACCATTGATAGGCCGGCGTCGATAATGTTGTCTGCGGTTTGGTCAGGATCAGAAGCCATGTCATCAATCACGGACTGCTGGTCGTCGGTTATGAATTCATATAGTTCATCAAAGAATCTCGTGGATGCATTAAGCTGTCTGGCCGTACCAAAGTCAGCTTGATTAAGAGGCCGCGCTGTTTCGGCCATAGCCGCAAGCGTCCCCATCTCTCCGTGAGTGACGATGACCTGCGGCGCTTCCCGAGCAGCAAGGCTCATGCCGTAGTCGACCATCTCATCAGTAGTAGCCCGATGTGCGTACTCTTCAAAGTTCTCCCAAGCCTCGTCCGGCAAAATCTGTTGCAATGTATAAACGAAATTGTTCGATGACTCGATCTGCTCCTCCGAACCGTATTCCTCATCACTGAACGACTTGGCATGTTCCGCAAGATCTCCCAGTTGACGCTGTTGGACCTGAACTATCTCGGCCACAGGCGTTCCGGCCGGAGGTGATCCGGGGTATCGACCTACCGTGTAGGGGCCGCCGCGACCTTCGCTTGTGTCGATCCTGGTGCTGCTTGTCTGCACTGCCTTGTCGAGCTTCTTGGTGACCTTGCTGACGAGATTGCGAATCGTCCTGTCATAGAACGACTTCATTCCCTGGCCGCCGACATCAAGATTCTCTGCCGGAATCTCCAGGCTTTCTTCGGTCTCCATGATCCGCTTTGCCATGGGAGTACCGACAACCTCCGAAAGTTTTTTCTTATCGAATTCAGCCTGGTCCGACCCGTCGATCATGCCGTCGGCTGTGACATGAAGCTGTATCGAACTTCCCATGTGCGGATCCAGCCAGACGATGCGTACATCAGGCCGGCCCTCCAGGGCAGCCGGTAAAACTTTAATCGAATTGAGTACCCTGCTCAGGCTGTATCGTTCTGCTTGTTGCTCGCCCGTCGTCCAGGCAACCGAATCGAATCCTTCTTCGGCAGCGAGGCGCATGACCCGCTTGATCGCGAGCTCGGCCCAGGCATTACCTTTGAACGGTGCATCAGGGACGGCTTCCTGCTCTTCTCTGGCAATGCGACGGCGAATCTCCTCTTCCTGGGTCAGCCGCTGATAGCCCTGATCAATGGCAGCATCCTCGTCTGGGAGGACGCCATCCGTAGCGGTGACGTTGACAACAAATTGCCCGACCTTCGTTCTGATTTCCCAGTAGTCGGCCGTGTCGGTAAGCGGTTTCTTGATCGCCTTGAGGTCATCCCTCTCAGGCATGAGGCCTCTGGGTCGATCCCGGTATCCGACGGTCCTGCCCTGCTGGTGCCAGTCGCTCTGAATCTCCTCGATGAACATGATGCGCTCACCCTCTTCACCGATACGCTCGGTGATGCGAATGCTCGCAAGGATGTTCGCGTAGCTGCCCCAGTGCGCAGCGTGATAGGTTTCTATTGGTCGCCGACCTGCAGGCGCTCGCTTGACCGGAGGCGTTGCTGATGGCTCTTGCAGGGCTGAAAGACCGAGATGCGAGACCGCGTAATTGGCTCGCTCCAGCATAGTGGGAGACACGCCTTCAATATAAAAACGACGGTCCTCCTCTACCCAGGTGGCATTCTGATCAGTAAGCCCGATCTCATCGAGGTTCTTGTTTACTTGTTCCCACCTGCTTTGGGTGTAGCCTGGTGGCAATTCGATCACCCCGTTGACCCTGTCGGCGCGAGGCACTCTCTCTTCCGGCACGCCACTTATGAGTTGGACCCCATGATCCCGCGATAACTGGTGGACAATATCGAACTGGTCGGCATTGAGATTCTCGAATTCGAATCGTGCCTCTTCTCGTACCCAGCCCCATTCAGCATCTGCGAGAGGCGTATCGATCATTTGCGTGATAATTACATCTGAAAGATCGTCGATCGCTGGACCCTCTTCCAGTTGAAGCACCGTCATCGAAACAGGAGGCGGCGCAACCTCGGCTTTCGCCTGGCTGACATCAAGGCCAAGCCGCGCCTCCCAGTCATCAAGCATCTCCATGATCTCTACCGGAGAGCCACCCTGCAGGAGATCGCGCTGCTCGATGGCCATAGGTGCGTTAAATTTCTCTGCCATCTGCGCGTTAAGATTGCGAAGCGTTGCATCACTTACCCATCCTTTGGCGGTGCTGACGGTCGGCGCATCGATGGATTTTTCAGGCAGCCTCAGCAGAATCTCGCGATAGTTCTTGCCGCCGGGTAGCGTGACGCTGTCGCCACCATATTCAGCCGGCCGTGTGGATTGGCCTGCGATGTTCACGTTGTAAACGTGTTTGGCAAATTCGTTCCTCTGACCTCCGGTCATGCTCTCCCAGGTGACGTACTCGGAACCCCTCTCGTCAATGACCTCCATTTGTTCTTCGGTCAATGTGGACGTTAAGTTCATGACATCGCCAATCTCACCGGCTTCGTAGGCGTCCTGCACCCGTCGCCAGTCGACATCTTCGGGCATCTGTCCCTTCCCCGTTCCTTTGTACCCGAGGGTGGTTTCTTCGATCCGCACACCGTTGGCATCGATGAAGGCGATCAACTGGTCCTTGGTGACAGTCTTCTTGGCCTTCAGGTATTCCGGCACACCGGTCCAGTCAAGCTCCTCCGCCTTGACGCCCGGCATCTTGGTCAGCATGGCCAGCATCTGCTTGCCAGTTCCTTTCTCCTGCTTCAGGTTGCGGGCCGCTCGAGCGAGGCCGGAATAGAATCCAGGGAAGACCTCGTCCTCGATCGTGGCGAAGAGCGGCGCGTCCCTGGTCATCAGGCCGGCATCAAAGACGGCTATACCCTTGGGTCCGAAGTCGTTCTCGACCATGTACGCAGAGTCATGGCCCATCCCCCGGATAGCCTCCAGTACTGCCGGCGACTCGATCACCTGGTAGTTGCCCATCTCAAGGCCGACGTTGAAGTACTCGCGCACATCGTCCATGGTGCCTTCGCCACCCAACCAGGTGCGCTCGCCGCCATGCACCACATCCAGTGCCCGCGCGAATTTCATCAACTGGGCATTGGTCCTGAACTGCGCCTTCAGCGCCCTGGTATGGTCCGGGTTCTCATAGTCGAACGGGTTCTGCACATGCAGCGTGACCTCGCTGACCGGGCCGAAGGCGCTCGCCGTCTTCTCCGAGGTCGAGGCATGCACGATGCCGGTCTCCCTGTGCAGCCTGATCTGCTCATGCTCGGACCCGCGGTACCACTTCGTATCTGCCGGCACCCCAGGTACGACAGAGAAGAGCGGCTTGTCAGCTGGCTCCCTGCTCTGGAGATCGATCGACTCCTGCAATTGCTCATCGCTGATCTGGTTGTAGGTTGCGAGGTCGATGCCCTCGGTTGCCTCGCGCCCCTGGTCTTCGGCCAAGGCCTGCTCGGTACGCTCCAACCCGGTGAGTATCGACTTGATGGTCGGCTTGAACACCGACGGCCTGAACCCGAACTCGCCGGCATCGGCGAAGTCTCCGGTCACCGTGCGGAAGGTGGCGTCGGCAATGTTGGTGTTGTATTCCTGGTTGAAGACCGAATCAGGAATCGAGATGCCCATCTTGTCGAGCAGAATTCGCTGCACACGAAACGCCACATCTTCCCACTCCACTGCGCGCTGGGCCTGCAGCAGTGTCAGCGGCTCGAGCTCGACCTCCACGCGCTTCGGCGGTACGCCACGCTCGCCCATCATTGGCCGGCCGAGGCGACCGTATCGCTTCGAGTCGCCGTACCGGTTCTGCATCATGCGTTCGGTTATGCCGTGCGCAATCTCGTGGCTGACCCGCCAGGCGCGGGTATAGGTCTCGTCTTTGAATGAACCGTGCGCGGCCGCCGGATCGTAGATCCAGACGGTTCCCTCTTCGTAGTTCTTCTTGCCGAGCCGCGGCAGTTTGAAGTTGTCTGCCTCGAAGGAAAATACTTCGATGGTGTAGCCGAAGGAATCGGCCAGGCGATCAGTGAGTTCGGGGTTCTCTACGACCGGGGTGAGGTCATAGAACTTAAGCTCTTCGGTCGTATCTCTGGTGCGATCTACTGACCCGAATCGTCCGAAGATGGCGTCTTCGGTCGCGGATCGGTCAGCGAGTCGAGCCACGGGTACCGGTGCGGCTGCCCCCGCCCTCGGCTTGGTATCGGCTTTGAGGAAGTCGCGGGTGATGCCTTGCGCACTTTCCCGCCAAGCACGAACCCGTTCGAGAAGATCCGGTGGTCCGCGGGTGCTGGCGTACTCTTGAATCGCTTCTTCGAGTCTTTGGCCATTGGGGTCAGTCTCCCAGTCATGTGTTAGATAGTTACCCTCAGCGCCGAAAGTGTAGCTGTTAACAACTCCAAGATCGGCTCCGATATTTTCCCCTATTTGGTCGATTTTTTCAATGAATTCAGCAGGTTTAAGTCCGGAAAATGTGACGCCCTTCTCATCCTTGAAGTCGATTATGACCAGTTGGTCCTCGCCCACCATGCTGAAGCCGGCGTCCGGGCCCAGCGCCTTTCGCAGGGCATCGAAGAGCGCGGTCTCCTGGTCTTCGTTGAGCGGCCCCTGAAGATCCCAGTTGATACCCTGCGTGTACTTCCGCCCGAAGTTGCCGGTCGCCTCACTGGTCTGGGCCTTCCGCTCTGCCCGGAACCAGGGCACGGCATCCTGCGTGTAGATGTACTGCATGATCTGCGAGAAGACATCTGCCCTCGGCCGGTCAAGCTCAGCGCCACCGACCATGACGATGTTCGAAATCTCGTTCGGGTTGATCATGCCATCGTAGCCGCCGATCGCTGTGGCGACGTTGTAGAGCGGCACGCCGAGTGCTTCCATCACGACATGCGTATTGTTCTCCGCCAAGGCCTCGCGCTGGCGCCGTCCAAGTTCCTGCTTCTCCTCCCGCGGTAAGGCGTCGACCTGGCGACCTTGCTCGGTGGTCTTCGATGGCACTGCCTCGTGCGTGACTCTCGCGGTCACCGCCTCGATATGCTCAGCGAATGCATCGACCGGAGTTTCCTTGCCGGTCTTCGCCATCGATGCCTTTGATCGCTCGTGTACCCAGAGCGCCGCCTGGGCATGGCGGGGCAGCCAGTTCGTTCCATTCCTTGCGTTGTAGCGTGCAGCGGCATCCTGGAAAATCTTTCGGGCGTAATCGTACTGGGTGCCTTCAACCGAATCACCAGCGGTATACCCGAGGTTCCTGACCATCCATCGATCGATCGTGACATCGTCCGGATAGAGGTTCGTGTTGAACGTGGAGTCGTACAGGTTTCGATAGAAGCTCATCACCTTGGAGCCGATGCCCGGTAGATTGTTGTCAATCTCCTGCGTCTCCAGGGCGCTCATCGTTTCGATGTTCTTGCCGGCGGTAGCCGGATACATCCCGGTCTCTGGCCTGACCTCACCCTTGGCCATCGCGTACGCGCCCTTGATCATGAACGTCGTGTTGGCACCGACGCCGGCACCCTGTGATGTAGCGGCCAGAATCTGGACCACTCGGTGCATCAGTTCCGGATCATTGCGGGTGATCTCACGAATCTTCCGGCCGGAGTCCTCGTACCAGGTCCACGCCTCATCCGGAATCATCGCCGAGTCCTCGAGGATCGCCACAGTCTTGTCGATCAATGGATCGATATCTTCGAATGCACGGTCCTTCGGCGGCGCTCCGGTGACATTCTTGCCACGCGCCGGATAGCGCTCGGGCGTCGGCCTGGTCGCTTCGACCGTCGCGAATACCGGTGCCTTGTCGTAACCTTCGCGCTCGCCCAGCGTGAGCGGCCGCATGTGTTCCGGCAGATCAAGCCACGCTTTGAACTGCTGCGGCTGCATGGCGACGCCTTCGACCTGCTGGTTGCGGGCCGGCGCATAGTCGGCCTGGTACGCTTCGATCGCTGCCTGCAGTGACGGGTAGCCGACCATGACCTTATGCTCATCGAAGTTCTCACCGACCGCCTCAGCGCCCGGATCCTTCGCTTGGTTCAACACATAGACAGTCGGTGTGTTCAGGTCGGGCCCGAAGTAAGCATCGACGCCCTCGGTCGGTTCACCCTCGACAGTGTCGGCACCGGGTTTCGATGGGAAGTAACCATAGCCAGAACTCATGACCTGCGACCAGGGACGACCCTGCTCGTCGACACCCGACCTGGTTTCGCCGGCAGGCGTCTCGATCGCAAGCGGGATGTTGTTCCACGTGAAACGTCCCTTGCGATAATTGCCGCGACCTTTCTGACTCTCTGTCGGATCAAGGTTAGTATCAGTTTCGGCCGCATGGAACGCTGGTGCCATGTCCAGAATTTCAATCGTCGGCTCAAGCTCTCCATCACTGACGCCACGAGCTCGGAGCGCTTCCTTCTTGCGCCTGCGATTGGCTGCGACGGTTTGTCTGGCCACCTGGCGCCGAGCTTTCGGCAACGCCACAACGGTACCGTCATCTTTGATCCTGATCAGTTCCTGCTCTTCAAGCGCTGCAATGTCTTCGGTCGAAACATCTGCCAACTGGTCATTGATTACTTTGTCCAGTAGCTCGGTATTCTCCTCGAGGACCTCGAGTGCTCGCACCTCCTGTGACTCCTTGGTCAGGCTGAGGTGCAGGGCATCCATCTCCTGTTCGTAGTCGAAGGCCTCCTTGGCAGCCGGCGTCGTCATTTGATTCTCTGCCTGCTGAAGGACCTCGACGCCTGCGCCCATACCACCGCCGACACCGAAGCCGATGATGCCGGCATCGATCAGGCGCCACATCGCCTCGCCCATGGTCATGTCATCGTTGAGAATCCCGACGTCGTAACCGATCTGCAGTGCCTCGGTAACCGGCTCCTGTATCCCCTCAGCCGAAGCGCCGGCAAGGATTCGCTTCAACCCGGTGAAGTTGTTTCTGGTCAGGATGCCAAGAGAAATGCGCTCGGTGAGCGTCTCGGCCGCAGCCGAAAACATCGCGGCCGCTCTTGCCTGGTCAGGTGAATATCCCTCGTCAAGCATGCTGCCATAGGTATCGCCATAGACCTGACCGCCCATGATGGCAGCGCCGACCATCGGATTCTTGGTGACGATCGTGGCCGCCATCGCCGGACCCATGTTGATGCCAGCATCCAGGATGCCGGCCGCATAGTACTTGGCGCTTTGTGGTTTGACCTGGACCTCGTTCTCTCTGATCTTGCCGGCCTCGGCGTCCCAGATGTCCTGAGCGACCATAGCTACCGGCGTCTTGGCTGCCTCGGCCTCCACCTCGCCGCGTCCCTCATCGGACCCCAGCCATTCTGCAAACGCATCCACCGGGTGAACTCCAGGCGGAACTGTGTCGGACCCCTCCTCGAATCCCCACTCTTTGGCGATCCGGTTGTTCTCGATTGAATCGGTCATGCGGCCGGTGCCGGTGATCATCTGCTCGGCCATGGCATTGCGCTCGAGGTCAGACACCGTGACTGGATTGCCGCCACGCAAGCCACCGACAATCTGCTTTCGGAAGGACGGCAATATCTTGTTGAGCGATTTCGTGAAGAGTTCGCCCCAGCCAGTTTCCTCACGGCCTTCCCAGGCAGCATCTTCGAGCGCTTTCATCTTGTCCCTGACGCCGGGATACTTTTGCTCCAGTAACTGCTGCTCTGATGGTGTGCCGAGACGCGATCTGAACTGCGGTCTGGCGGTAATTTCTTCGATCTCACCAACCGCTGGCTTGCCGTACTTTTGCTGTAGTAATTCGATCTGCTCAGGGTCCGGACGCTGGACCATCATCGATCGCTCAAGCGGTGGCGTGATCGGATCTAGGTTATGCACATCGAACTGCTCACCATAGGTGGCCTTCGAATAATCTCCGAACACGACCGGCACCTGCTCGCCGTACCTCAGGCCGTTCTCGTCCTCTTCCTCTTCATCGCGAACAGGGAATTGTGCGCCGTAGGTCCAGGCCATCTATCGCACCAGTTGACTCTCGTTTACTTTGACTTTCTCGCCGTTCTTCAGCATCCAGTACTCGGTGATGCCGGCTTCATTCGTGATTGCTGTGGCAATCCCTTCAACCAGTTTTGATGCATCAGGTTCGCCGTCGCCGTTGCCATAGCCGGCCATGTACATCTCGGTCAATTCAGCGACCTTGGCCCTGAACATCGTGCGCTGCTCTTCCTCGGTCGCAAGCGCGTAGTTGGAATCGTTCTTGAACAGCGATGTGGCACCAGCCACTGACTCTCGATTCGCCTCTGCCCTGGTGTACGGCGTCTGGCGATTGGCAAACTTGAGCGCATCCTTCTTGATTTTGCTGAGCGCCTCACCTGTGTACGCCACATCCTCAGCGTTCTTACCGTAGACGCCCATGTACATGTTGTAGCGGACCTCGGTATCGAAGCGCTGTTGCTTGCCTGCGATCGCCTGGTCAGAAGCTTTCATCGGCTTGCCATTGACAATGACCTGACGACCTTCCTGAGTCTCTGGATTCCAGTCATACATATAGCCGCCGGGCCCAACGTAACTCGTGAACTCGCCGATCGGCTTATTGAGCGTCGCCTGGGTACGTTGTCGCTCCATCCCCAGACGCTCCAACGTGGCAGCACGATCGAACTTCTTATCAAGCCTGCCTGTTGCTCGCTCCTTGGCCGCAATGCGCCTGTCTTCGGCACGCTCCAGTCGTGCTGCATATTCGGAATCACGCTGCCTGCCGGTAGCTCGGGCAGCCTGAGCGGATCGGCCTATCGCTTCGAACGAACTCAGTTCAGCCGGCGCCGATGCCAGGTTCAGCCCGAACTCGAGCAGGAACTCGCCGATCTTTTCTTTCTTGGTGCCGCGCGGTGGCGGCCGTCCGGTCTGCTGTTCGTAGAGTTCCTCCACTGGCCGACCGGTCTGCTGCTCGAGGAGATCAATCACCTTCGAGATCGATTCGGGATCCGCCTGGTCGTACATGTCAGAGAAGCCCATCTGTGGTGGACCCTCATCCTCGCGGGGCTTTGGCTTTATGCCAGTCGTCGCCGGCTTCGGAGCCGGAGGCGCTTGTGCAGGAGCCTGCGGCTGCATGAAGGGCATATCGAACGCAGCCGGCTGCGGTGCGGTCGCTGGCGCTGCCTCTGGAAATGCTTGCGTGTAGTCAGGCCGTGCCGGAAAACCAGCTTGTGGCGCAGCGGCTGCTTGCTGTGGCGGAAATGAACCGGGTGCGCCTTGAGCGCCAGGTATTGCCGGCGGCGGCGCGTGTGGTCCGGCAAGCGCCCGCAGCGTGCGGGAATTCGCCTCAATCCATTGCTGTAATTGCTGTCCCATGGCTGCCTCCTATGCGACCTGGACGGGCTGGTAAGCGCCCGGCGTGTAAGGTGCCTGCGGGAATGCAGGTGCGTATGGGTCTGTCTGGTACGGATCCGGGCTTGGGGGAGGTCCGTAGCCTGGCGCGTTGTAACCGCCACCGCCACCGGTACCGCCGACCGGGTCGATCGGTGTATCGGTTGCGCTCTCCGATGGCTTGCCACCAAAGAATGCGCTCGCTGCCACCGATGCCACTGAAAGCACCGCATCGAACATGCTCTTCTTCGCGGTCTGCGTTGTGGTCTTGGTGTATGGAACCGTCGATAACGTCTCGAGCAGCGGACCCAGGTTGGTGATATCCCAGTCACGCGCCTCGATGAACTGCTGGTAATCGAAGTCAAGGCCTGCCTGTTCCAGCTGGCGCTGCATTCCGCCGGTCGTCATCAGGGTGCCGATGTCGTCCATCAGTTGTCGCTGACCCTGTGCGCCAGTCGCCCGGAACTGCTCGGCACCTCTGGCGAATGCGTCTCTGTCGGCGTTGAACTGTTCACGGGCCGACTCGAATGCCTGCTGGTAGCCGCGGCCGTATAGATCGCCGATCGCCTCCAGGCCACCGCGGCGGCCTTCGGCCTCGGCAATGCCGTGACGAGCGCCACCGAACGCGCCCTGCATGCCGGCCCTGCCGCTGATGCCTTGCTGCTGTCTGGCGATTTCTTCACGCAGTTCGCGTGCGGCAGGATCCAGAGCGCCCTCGATGTAGGGACTCATGTAGCCCTCCATGTCGGCATCGGTGAATGCCGTCGCGCCCTGCTCGGTTAGCTCACGCGCGCGCTCCAGGTCTGGTCGCCAGGCACCCTCTTCCTGCATGGAAAGCTCTGCGGCACGCTGCTCCGCCGGAGAAAGCTCGGCAAAGCGCTGACCTTCGTACGGCGTGTACTCTCGGCTGGCTATCCGCTTGGCAATGTCAGTTGCTTGCTGACTGCCAGACTCAAGCCACTCGGGAACTTCTTGCGTCGTCGTCTGCTTCTTGGTCCTGCTCATAGCGTGGTGCCCTCACAAAATTACCACCGCCATTGACATACCCGAGACCCTGCATGAACTTGTTCTTGAGACCGGTCTGCTGGCCACTCAGCATGCCGACAACCATCGGCATCCTGGGCTTGGCCTTGTCGTTCCACGGATTGATGTCCGCATCAGCCCATTCCTCAACCGCCTTCAGCAACATGATCGCGATATCCGAATCGCGAAACTGCGGCAGTACATAGAACCATTCATTGACCAGACCGAAATCAAAACTCCACTCCGCCATCTGGGTCGCGTGCATTCCAATAGCGCCGAGCAACCGTCCATCGAGATCAGCAACGTAGACGACTCCGCCCTTGGTCATGCTATTCACATGATCCAGAACCATCTGCCTGCCAAGCTCGCCCTCGGGTACGCTCGGATAATAGATATGCTGGCCCTTCTCCTCTCGAGCCTGGATCAGCATCTTAGTGAGATTGACGACGTCATACGCGACCGCTCTCCGAATGAGCAGCTTTCGTGCCTGCTCAGCTTGTTCGCTCTTTTCCATGGTGATACCTCTGTACGACCGTTAGTTAATGAACCGATCGATATGCCTTGATCGGTTTTCTGAAACTGGTGATGCGTTGCGAAGATCCGCTGTCAGCGTGAACGCCATCTGCGGATTCGCGCTAATGAATTGTTTGTCCTGAATACTTGCGGCCACATCAAACGCCAAGGCAGGACTCGCGCTGATGAATTGCTTGTCCTGGAGGTTTGCGGTCAGAGTGAATGCCATGGCTGGACTCGCACTCAAAGCTCCGAACGCTCGCAAGTCTGCCGTGGCAGTGATCGCCAGGTCAGCCGTTGCTTCGATCTGCCCTTCAGTGGTGATCAGATCAATAACCTGGAAGGTTCGGTTCCTGCCAGTGTCAGCGATCGGCGTATCTTTCCCCTGCTCCCACTGCAACGCGAAAGCAGTTACGCCTGACTCGCCATCTGCGGCCCGGTTCATCATCGTGCTGCCAGTACGGTCAGCATTTCTTTTGAAGGCCGCCTGCTCCGCACCCTCGAAGATGCCACCAACGGTGAGCCTGCTGTCGGCCCGTTCTCTTACGTTGCCAGCGGAATCCTGGATATAGTTCGCCAGGATCAAAGGCTTGCTGTCCGTACTGTCGATGGTAGCGTTGCCTGACATGCCAACCATATTGGCAAAAGCGGCTGGCGCTGAATCCGCAGCAACTGAAACATTGTCAATCTCAAGACTGAAAAACTTCTTGATCTCAATGACCTGGAGATACCTGGTTCGTGTGGTGTCCGTCTCAGGTTCCCTGCGGCGATCCTCCCACTGAAGCGAGAACGTATGTGACGCAGCAGATACTCCGTCCTCTGCCCAGGACATTGAGAGCGAGTCTGTTCTATCCGGTCTTCTATTGTGGCTGCCAAGGTTCGGTCCATCTCGAACACCATCGATCGCAAACTGGTAGTCGCCCATCTCATCGTTTTCATCCGACAATGGAGGGAGACCAGCAGTGAATAGCAGCAAGGATCCTGCCTCCGGTGTGGCGCTCGTAGTCAATCCAGCGACATCAGCCCAGGTTGCTGGTGCGGTGTCCGCTGAACTGCTTGTCAGATCGACCAGTATTGATGCGCTGCCGAAGACGAACTCCAGAACCTGGAATGTTCTGTTCCTGGTCGTATCGACCTCGCCATCTCCTTCTCTATTGCGCCCCTGAACCGCAAAAGTATGATTGCCAGCCGAAAGTCCGGTCACTGCGTACATCATCTCCATGCCACTGAACTCATCGTTAGCATCGAGCATGGATGACAACTCCCCACCAACCGGCGAGCCATCAACAGTGAATCGATATTCAACGCAAAGGTCAGCGACGACATTCTCCGCTGGTACATTCGATGTCATCAGAAGCACAACGGATTCCGTATCCTTGATGCTCACGGTGTCTGACATACCAGTGATGTCAGCGAACGTCCCGGTGTAAACGTAGGCCGAAGTCAGGATGAGATCTGTAAGCAGGTTGGCCATCAGAAGTCAGATCGCCTCCGATAACGAAGATACGATCGTGCGAGTCTTTCAAGGAAGTCATTCCTCTCTGGCCCAGTGAAGGTAGCCCAGTTCGGAAAGGCCGCTTCCAGGGCGCTCAGTTCAGCCTCATCCCTGACTGACCTAGTCTGCTCAGTGGTGCGCTGAGTGTGATCGTGAGCGGTCAACAACGCATCGAGTGCTGTGGCCTCCGGCGCAGTGAGCGCAGTCGTAAACACGAATCGAATCTCACCGGGGTCAGCAAAGTCTTGGATGTTGTTTACCTTGTCCTCAGAGATCAGCCTTGGACCAGGAGCTATGTCAAAGACAATTCGCGGTCTACCTCTCGGTTCAAAGCCAGCCAGGTAAGCAGACTCAAACGGCAGGGCTGATGCCACAAGTTCTTCATTCAAAAGATCTTTGTTGAAGCTCTTTAGTACGGTGCGAATATCATCTGCCATCGTTGTAATCTCGACTATTGCGTTCGCTACTTGTCCCAGCGGATCCATCAGCCAACATGCTGCACCCTGTCGTTTTCCTCGGCGGTCGTCAGCCTGGCGAAGGTCGTCAGGATTTTACTGCGATCGCCAGCCCAGTTCTTCGCCTGCTTCGCCGCCCGACGCAACCATACGCAGAGTTGCGCCGCGTGCTTGAAGTGGAGCTTCGCGACCAGGTCATCGATATACAGCACCACCAGGGAACCCTCGACATCTACCCTGATGGGCTTATACACATTGCTGTGATATCTCGAGCGGCGATAAGTCCTGTTGAGCGGCGTGTCGATTGTCTTCCGATCGTAGACCGCGATCTTGTGCCAGAAATCAGGCGGCATGCCTTCGTGCGCCATCGCAATCTTCGCGCATCCTTGGATGTCTGAGCACAGTTTGAACACCTCCTGGTAGTACAGCCGGATCTTGTTGTCTCCGAGTATCAGCCGCACGATATCCAGCGCCTGCTGCACGTTGACCTGCTCGGAGGTGAATAGATTCTTCATCCTAATCCAGTGAGATAGCCAGGGCCGAAATCGCAAACTCAGGCGTCGTCAGATTGTTCACGATGAGATCCGCATCAAGCGGCGAGAAAATCTGCAGCACGCCGGCACCGGCCAAAGCAAACCCCAGGCCGACATCGGTCTCGGTCTCTGGTCCCGAGCCTGACTGCGGGAAGGTGATCAGCGCATCGTTGGTTGCGGTACCCGATGCAATCGTCCACCCGGCGACCGATCGTACGACAGCGACTCGACCGTAGTTCGTGTACGCAGCTTCGTTGTCGGTTTGCAGCGTTGAGGTGTCGGAAATCGCGTTTCCGGTGTGCAAAGAGATGTGCCAGTTGCCGGCGGCGGCCGATGGCTGCAGTCCGGCAGCATCGCCTACGTTCGGGGCCGCGACATTCGTGAAGAGTAGATCAAGGATGTCGTCTTCAAATAGATTCGTGGCACTCATGACACACCCCCGGCGGCGGTGAGACTCACGCCAGGATGTTTATTCGCAGCCTTCTGCGCCACCAGTTGCTGAACGATCAAGCGGGTGACCCCAATCTCCTCGCGAGCTTTCTTCAGGCCTTTGCCGGTAACCTCGGCGAGCTTCAGATCCTCGATCGCGTTCCTGTGGTCTTCCTTGGCCTTACGAATCGCCTCGTTCTCTTCGGCCTTTACTTTCTGCAACGGCTGGTTGGCATAGAACACCGGGTAATCCGGATCGCCCTTCTTCTTGAGCCGGGCTTTTTGCGCCTGCTTCCTCGCTGCCTGCAGTTTTGCTGATATCGCCATGATGCCCTCCATCAATTATTCGGCGCGCTCTTCACCTGTAGCTGTGAAACTAAAATCTGCATTCTCGGCAAACACTCGTACGACGTCGTCCTCGTTTACGATAAAAGCGATCGTCGATCCAGTATCGTTACCTTCCATCAATTTGTCGAATGCCACGTAGTGCTCGTTCGCAATCGCGGCACCGTCAGGTGACACGGCAACGCGATACTCCGCTTTGCTGTTCCCACGGTTCGTGATGATAACGCGCATCACGGCTACGATGTCGGTCGGACACGTATAGAGATCCTCCAGCGTCAGCGCTGCCGGTGCTAGTTGTCCAAGTATTCCACTGCTCATTCGCCTAAGAAATACCTTTCGATTCTGTTGCGGTTAAGCTCGATGAAGATGTCGGATATGTCCGACTCGTTCGCGGTGATCCTAATCTCATGATCAGCCAGAGTGATGCCGATCGCGGCAAGCGCGGCTGTCAGGCCAGTGATCGCAGAAATCGGATGCGCGTCCGCAGCGTCTCGACCACTCAGATCGTTATGCACGGTCGCGGCAATCGTCGCGAAGTCCGCATTCAAACCTCGGAATGCACGCTCGAGGTCGTCGACCAGGGCGCGCATCTTGTAGACGTCGTAGAAGTTCTCGAACTGGACAGTCGTAAGTGGATTGGACATCAGTTGCCGCGCCTCCCCTTCCGCTTGAATTGTGCTCGCCAGGTCCCCATGCGCCAGTCATCGCCGAGCGCATCCGATTCAATTCGGAATGATATCTGCCGGCCCCTGATTCGTGGATTCACAAAGGCCGTAGTCGGTGCGATCGTGAACGGTCCCTTGTTGACAACCTCGACGCCACCACTGGATGGATAGGCTTTCGCCGTCAGCGAGAGATCAACCGAGCCAACCAGCTTCTTGAAATCGGGAATCATCTTGCGCACGACCGCGTGGTAGGTACCCTCGTCGACTTCCATGTCGTAGGTATCGATGAACGACAACATCGGCGTTACATTGTCCTCCGGGTCAGTCTCGTCGACGCCGGTCTCGTGTACGAAAATCTTGCCGTCGAAGGTGCCATACGGCTTCTGATTAAAAAGCGAAGAGCTATCGTGGAAAGCGCTGCGCTCAATCGTGCCGAAATCCCAGACCTTGTCGTAGTAGTTGTACTTGACGTAGCGGTCATTGCTGGCCGAGCCTTCCGCTGAATAGACCCACCAGACCTCCGTGAACAGCTTGTTCACGCTGGCGTAGGACTTCCGCCCCTGGTCCAGGTTGATATCGTCAAAGACCTGATTGCGGACATCGCACTCCATCACCCGGAGTACGCCGTCGTACATCAGGAAATCGTCCTCGCCCATGAAGTACATGATGCCGTTCACATCGATCGCAGCGTTTGGCCCGATGACTGTGACCGACTGTCCCAGGTGGCGCAGCGCGAAAACGAACTCGCCCGAGATGAACTGCATTGCGTGCAGTGACTGGTCGGTCATGGTGAGGATATCGCCGCGCGACTCGACCGCGGTGATGATCTCGGATCCCACATCAAGCCGGAGATCGCCGGCAGTGTTCACGCTGGTGGGAATCCAGTCGGTGAAATCTTCCGAGCTCGCCCACCTGATCAGCAGGGGGTCTGGGTCTCCGGGCGCTGCAGCCGAGCCAGTGCCAGCACCGAAGGCAACCACATGCCTGGCCTGCGGCGAGATCAGCATACGCTCGATGGTGTTCGGTGCCTCAGGAACCAGCACCGCCCTGACGTTCGGGCCACTGCTGCGATCCCAGTGATACAGCGCCCGACCATTCGGCGATGCCAACAGGTCCTCACCGAAATTATCCAGCGACCAGGTCCTGAGATTTCCTATGACTCCAGCGCCAGCCAGGAAACTGCCAACACCATAGGCACCCAGGCCGTAGGCACCGGTACCGTAGCCCAGCAGCGTCGTGGTGTCTTCCAGACCGACCTGAATCTCGTACTGAAAGTCGACGGTCCCGCCGCCGGTATCGGTCGATGTCGGCGGCACCTGATGGCGGATGATGTACATATCGTCGTCGACGATGAACTCGACCCGATACTCGCCATCGATAGTAATGCCGCCCACCGGGTCAGCGTTCGCGAAGTGGACAAAGTTGCCTATCGCATTGCCGTGGGCCGTGTCTGTGACCTGCACAAAGGTCGGGTCATCGCCGCCATCCGGGTCGAACGCCCCGGTGATGTCAGTATCGAATGGATCGATCAGGGTGCCTTCCTCACGGAACGGCGTGATGTCGTACAGTTCGCTGTTGTTGACGATGTAGAGCTTCAGGTTGGTGCCGATCGCCAGCCACTTCTGGCTGTCCAGGCTGCTCCAATCCCACAGCGCCCTGGCCACTCCGAGGTAGCAGGTCTGCACTATATTCTGCGCCGGCAAGATCACCAGGCCATCAGGGAATGCTGCCGGCGCTCCGATCGCAAAGTCCGTGACCGGCAGGATATCGAGCGATGTGACGCTGCCCTGGTCGCCGTCACAGCCAGTCAACTGGAATGGCCGGATATCGATATCAAGTCCATCGGCATCCTCAGGTAACGATGCCGTGAGCATGACCTCGGTGGCCGCCACTATGTCGAGATTCAAATGCCGCACGACGTAGCTCTGGGTGTCGCTCCTGATGAAAGACTCCGCAGCATAAAAGAACACGTTCGGCGTGCCGGCTTGGATGTCGTCGATCAGGGGATCGGTCAGCGTGAACACAGTCGCGCCGCTCGAGTGATTGGCTGCTAGGGTGTTGATCTGCTCGCCTGAGTCTGTCAGCAATCGAACGACCGTTCCCTCGCGCAGGTAGCCTGTCACCGCAACCGAGACGACGATGGTCTCAGAGTCCTTGACGCCGCCGCTGTTGACATTGGCGCCACCGCCGAACTCTTCCGGATAGCTAATGATGAACGCATCGCCAGCTGTGGCCGTGACCGCAGCGTCCAGGTCGAACACATGTTCATCCTGCAGCGCAGTCGGGTCATCGATCGTGCGCGTACCCAGGCCACCAGTTACGGAATCATCGAACAGCCATACCGGCTCCAGGTCGAGGCAGGTCACCGCGGTATCAAGAACAATCGTCGATGCTCCGGCGGAATAGCCGGCGCTTGCCGTGCGCTGCTGGCTTAGCTCCTCACTGACGCCATCGACCTCGGTACCCAGCGAATTGAGTACCCAGCCGCCAAGCTTCTCAGGCAGGCGCTTCCTGAAGCGAATCTTGTCGCAGTCCTTGTACCGACCTTTCGCGCCACGGTCTGTCTCCTCGGTCATGATGCCGGGGAGAAGATCGAGCGGAATGTCGGGCAGTCGGCTCACGGATTATCGATCTTGTTTTTAACCGCAGCATCCACAGCCGCAGGCTGTAGATCTGGAAGCGCATGCAGCGCACGAAGGGTGTTGATCTCATCGGTCGCCCAGGCCACCACAGCCTGAGAAACAGCATCGTTATCGTATAGATCCTTCTTTCGTGTTTTGTCCTTGGTGTCCTCATCTACCGCAAACGCAGCATCGATGGCGGCCTGACCATTCGTGTAGGCGGTAAGCTTGCCGTTAAGCTGGGCCTGATTGCCAGGAGGAATCGGTATTTCATAGAGACGGGTGGCCTCATCGTAATAAAAACCATGATCCTGATGGCCTGCGAAATTATTGAAAGCCCCTGCGTTCGCTCCCGGTGGAAGCGTCACTGATGCCATGACAGTCATGTGATTATCTCCATTTCAAACCAGGCCGTGTTGGCCACAACATTGCCAGACCCTGCCTGCTGCAGAACGTATAGTTCATAGAAGTCAGTCGCGACACAATCGATCACGCCAGACTCTATTTCCCAGCCATACCTTGCGCCCGTTCCTTGCGGAGTCACGATGGTATGTGGCTGCCAAGAGCCTTGACCTGGTTGCACACCACCAACTGCACCGTTTTTCCAGATTCGCAAGTGACGTATTCCGGCAGATGTATCGCCTAAAATTTGTATTCCGCCCCTCAATATGATTTTGGTCACGCCAGTAGGAACTACCAGCCTGGAGTTGTTGACAGCATTGTCGTGAATGGTGTCGGTGTCGATTGTCTCGGCATTGAGGGCGACTGCCAGTTCATTGTCAGCGCCATCGAACAATGGGCGCGGTGCACCCGGTGAAGTGCCAGGCGTAAACGATGTGGTCCTGTGCGCTTTACAGCCGCGATAAACGCCGGTCGGCGTGGCCGATAGAGTCGCAGGCGTCACCGCTCGCTCGGTATCGGTACCGGCATCGACCTCGGCCTGTGTGGCAAGCTCAACATGACCGCTGAGCGTTTCGCTCGACTTGCGGCCCTCGTAGGTCGCTGGCGTGATCACCCTGTCAGGATCTGTACCAAGATCAACCTCAGCCTGCGTTGCAAGCTCAACCGCGCCTAACGTGGTTTCTGTCGCCTGTGGCAAGCCCGTCGTATTCGCAAGCTTCAGCGGAGTGACGATCCTCTCGTCATCCGTGCCCGCATCGACCTCGGCCTGGGTTGCGATCTCAGCGATACCTTCCACGGTCTCGGTGGCGCTGGGAACATCGCCAACACTGAAAACATCATCGGCCACCGGGTCAACAATCACCGCCACCCTTGTACCAGGCCTGACGATCACACCCGCATTGGCTACGGTTTTGATCGTCATCTCGTCAGCGGTCTCGTTCGAAATGATGTAGAGCTTCGATGTACTCGGTACGATGATGTCTCTCGTGCCACCAGGGACGCCGGTCAGAGCAATGATCATGTTTCTCGACTGATCAGCAGCACCGTTGTCTGCGGTCAGCGTGACTGGATCCGTGGCCGGCGTGACATCGAGGTCCAGGCGAGCAGCGATCGCGTCCTCGAGCAGGTCGATGGCGCTCGCGTTGTTGATGTCGCCCCAGACATTCTGGTTGCCACCAGTCTCCTGAAGGACGAGCCGTAGTAATGCAGTAAATGTGTCAGCCATTAGCCTGATGTCCTTATGATTGCGAGGGTCGGGTCAGTCGGGTCCGGCCAGCGCACAAAGAAAGAGCCGTTGTTCACAGCGATGGGCGATCCAAAGTTGATGACCCACATGACCTTGTTCTGCTGTGGTCCTGCTGTAGTGTTATAGATGACGGCACCTTGTGCGGCCTCGTTCGTGATTCCCCAGGTCGCTCCTGGCCCGAAGGTCAGGTCATCGAAATCGATTGCCGGCCGTTCGGGTTCGCCTGGCGTGTAGATGATCGTCTGCGTCAACTGCTCGCCGCCGGCAGTGTACCCGTTGCCAACAAGCTCACCAGTGATCGATGCCTGGTCATCGACCGTTACCGGATTGATATCCGCCAGCGTCGAGTACATCGCGAAGAACAGCACATCGTTCCTGACATCGTGGATGCCATCGATGCACTGATCGGAAAGGTACTGGAACGCTGTGCCGCTTTGAATACTCATCAGACCAGACTCGTTGTTTTGGCTACGGCTTGCACTGGATCATAATCTCCGCGCCATTGCCGTCGGAGCTCGAGCTTGCGGGCCGGCATCAATTCAGTGTAGCTCTTCCGCCATGTCTCCAGGTCTGCGGGATCGGAGATCAGGAACTCATCAGAGGCAAGCAGGCAAGCATACAAGAGCAGGTCGCCGGCATTCGTTCCAAGCCAGGTGGACTGGTTACCCGGCCCCAAGGCTTCAGGAGTTTGGATCTGGCGAAGCTCGAAGCCATACGCGATGTCCGGTGGCGGCACCATGAAGAACTCGGTCTCGGTTAACTCGGCGTAGTACTTCGGCTCTGCGGTCGCTGTCTCGTCCGGTTCGTAGTCGAGGCACCACTCGTAGGTCCTGCGCTCGAGATAGCGTCTCAGGCCACTACCGGAACTGTTCGGGTAAGCCTCAGTCGGAGGCGCGAAATTTCCACTGTATCTGGCAAAGCCTTTGGTGATCCGAACCTCGTCGATCCAGCCTTCGAATGGCTGACCGGGCGATGCACCGCTTCCAGACCCACCGATAATGACATCGCCGACCGGGTCATCGAATACGACAGCATTCGTGAAGTCTCCTGACGACGACTCGACTCCATCGAGGAAGCATTCAAACACATTCCCCGTCCTCTGAAGAGCAAGGTGGTGGTAGGTGTCGTTTGTGTGCGGGACCGTGAAGACGTTGATCACGGAGATCCCATTGATTTCGATCCCGATATTGCCGTTCGACAATACGACCGATAGAGCTTCTATGCCGCCAGAACTGTTGCCGATGACCATCAGGACATTCGCGCCAGCCGAATCCTCGGCGTAGTACTGCATTTCAATCGTCCAGTCCTCATCTGCGAAATCGAATTTGTCATCGTTGATCGTTGTGAACAGGGCATCGCCCGTCTGATCGGGCAGAGTCGAATTGTTCACGCCAAGAGCAGCGGTGCCGAATTTCACCTGGTCGGTAGAAAGTTCAGCGTCATCGGTGAACACCATCGTGCGGGCATACTGCGAGCTATCGACTGTGCTGGTCGCCGCGTCTGCGCCGTCCAGGTGCAGGTGCAAGACCACATCCGCAAGATCACGAAGATGCAATGACCTGGTACCCTGCCAGTCCGATGGCTTGACCGCCTGCACGTACTGATCTGGTATCAGGCTGCCGCTGAAAACTCGATCAAAAATTTCGAAGTTCAGATCGGTTGCCAGGCGGCTCTCACCGAGCGCGACGACCCGGTTCTGATTCGCCACGAACTCGGCGCTGCTCTCCTCGAGCCAGTCCTCGAGTGCGGCAATCAACTCGTCGTATGTAAATGATAGCGATGTAGGCATGTTAAATTCTCATATGGTGATTAAGTTTCCCAACACCTGATCCGCTGATTATTCTGATCAGCCAGCAGGATCCAGTCGCCGGTATCCCCTCGGATAGTCAGCCCCCTCGCAACCTGCAAATTCGTTGGGATATTCACACTGACGCCAGTCTTAAAATTAAACGGCGCTGAGATGTCATCCGGCGCTGTAAGATCAAACGAGCCGAGAAGGCCACCGCTAGTATGAATGTAAATCTTGGTGTGATCGCCCGAGAAGTCCCACGAATTGGTGCTGCCTGCTCCAGCCACCCCGTAATTAAAGCTCTGATCGACCCCGGTGCTGCTTGAAATGTCATGCGCGACCGCTAGATTGTACCGTTGCATCGTAGTCGCGGAAATGTCAGTAAACATTTTGAGCCCATCGAGACTGAACCGGCACATGTATTCGCCAGGGCCAGTGATCGCAGTCAACGACGCAAACACCGGGCCAAGACCTGACGAAATATCGTAGGGTGTGGCCGACATGTCGTAGGTGTCGATCCTCCGAAAACTGGAGAACCAGCGACGGAGAAACGTCAGCTTGTCGCCGTTGTCGTGCCATGTCATCGAGCGGTTAAGCCCACTGAGACGGAGTATGTCGCCACTAGGGGTCCAGCCAGTGAGTTGCCAAGGAGCCGGTAGATCGTACTGGTGCGTATCGTTGCCACCAGTAACCACGGTCCAATGGGTCCACGCACGTAAGCCATCCGGCCTGAAACGAACATCACGCCGACTGCCAGCAGGTGTACTGAATGGCTCCGGAGTAACGTCATCTGACTTGAGGGAGTACTGATCGGCGTCTTGGGCAAGCGCGAATGCCGTACTGACAGCTTCCAGCGTAGGGCTGCTCAGCGCGAACCCCGTGAACAGAATCCCACCGTCCGGCCTTAATGTACTGTTGACCTGGTCACGCTCCGGCGCCGGCCGCCACAGCGATACCGGATCCTCAATCTCCGGCAGCGATTCCTGCGGGTGCTTGCCCTCGTACCAGGCTGGATCCACCACCAAGCTCGGGTAATAGCCATCGGACACCATGTCCTTCAGCAGCATTTTCCTGCCGGACCTGGCGCACTCGCCTACCGCAAATTTTCCCTTGGCGTATCGCTTTGGCACGTACTCACCTCAGCATCCGACGTCTGGATCCGCCGCTGCCTAAAGCTCGAGCCATGCCGCCTCTCCGGGCCGGCGGTCCTTGGCGAGCACCGACACGATCCCTCACGGCGGCTCCTCGCTGCTCAGCGAATGCTGCCGCAGGTCGGGCCACCCCTGCTGCTGCTGGCGCTGCGGCTCTCGGGGCCGCTGCCTGCCGCATAGCCTGCATCTTGGCGCCAGCTGTTGCCTGCTGCAGTGCCGGCGTACGGCCACGCTGGGCGGCAAAACCGAAAGTGCCAGCACCTGGCCGCGGCTTGCCGGTCGGCCTCGCTGGACCTCGAGGACCTCGGTCAGGCATCGGGGCACGCCGCTGGAGCTTAGGGCCAGGATTGTATCGACCCATGACTCCCCCGGTTGGATTCCCGCCTCCATGCCTCGCCTGTGCGGCTTGGTGCATAAGGTCTTTCATTGATCGTGACAATGCCATTACGGCCTCCCGTGCAATCGTGAGTAGTTTGCGGACATGACAAACGGTGCGGTGTCCCTGTCCTCGTCGTGGGCCAACGTCCACTCTTTGTCAGCGAGCGCTTGGAGTTTCTCCCACTTTGCCTCGTTATATTTCAGCGCCACCCTGGCAGCCAGTTCGGCAACGAAAGCCTCTTGGAAGCGGAACGGAATGTCGAGCGTGTTCTGCGCGTTGCCGACATCCTGAATCTGCTTGTAGACGTTCATGATGATCTGGTCGGTGGTGTTCTCGCCGGCCAGCCAGAAGAAAACCTGCGGCTGATTCGTGCCGTCGGTGTCTCGGCGCCGATCGACAAAGTATCTGTCTGGCCGCCCGGTCAGGTTCTTGTCATGCAGGACCAGGTAGTCCTCCCTTGAGATCGGATAGATCTCGGTGTCGACGCCATTCCTGCGCACCACCGCGCTCTGCACCTCGATGCTGCCAACCGGCAGATCGAAGCTCACCTCGTCGGCAGCCACCGTATGCACGATCTGTTCGAAGGTCCACTGCCGGTGCCCGCGGTTAGACCAGGACGAGAGCATGAATCCTGCGGATCGCCTGATCGAAATGATGTGCTCGCCGACAATCTCCTGCAGATTCAGGCCAGCGCGCTCGACCGCCTCGTCGGCGATGGACGCGAGGTTCGGGTCAAACAGAAATGTGCCTGTGCTTGCCATGACTGATTCCTAAATTGTGAATTGCTCGACGATCGTATTGCCAATATAAGCCACGTAAAGCGTGTCGCCCCTTACCGCTACACCTCGCACATCGCTGCCTGTGCCGCCCGGCAACGACAAAGACCTGCCAGCATCGAAAGCTCCGCCTCCATTGATGCCTGATTGAATCTCCCACGCGAGAGCAAGATTATATTGATCGATTCGTTCGTTGACCGTGTTAGCGACATACATTTTTGTGCCGTCGTCCGAGAAGGCCAGGTCCGTACCGGATGTCGTAAGAGCAAACGAATCTGTCTGACTCGCGCCGACAAAGCTCCACGGAGTCGGTAGATTGTATTGGTAGACCGTCGCATCTATGCCATCCATCAAAAAGAGTTGAGTGCCATCTGTCTTGAACCACAGACCACGAGGGTCATTGCTGAAATCGGCTGTGAGTGAAGTCCTCGCTCCCTTCGTAGTAACGTCCCAGGCTGTAGACAGCGGCCACCTGAACACTGCGTCTGGATTGACCGCATTTCTGTAGTAGACAAATAGAACCGTACCGTCTTCTGAAAGGGCTACGGCTCTCGGATTCTGACCATCTGCGTCGTCCTCGTCTGTGAATGCGAAGGACGACAGGTCGTGACCAGGAGACATCTCGAACCAAAAAACGTCATTGGTTGCGATAGGTGATTTGCATGTGTACAGGTTCTCACCACTGGGCCCAACCCAGACGCACTCCTGGGCAGTGACGTTGCCAGCACCATTGTTCACTTCTGCATTGAAGGAGAACGCATCGACATTTGGGGCTGGACTCGGCACGAGCCTGGTGAATCTCATGCCTCCGCCCTGATCTCCACCTGTGAAAATATGTCCATTGTCAGCCCTAAAGGTAAGACCTCTCGGGACAGATGTACGAAACGCTGCAACAAGTGGGCCGCTCGCGAAATTGCCTGCAGTGGTGATGTCGAAAGCTACACTGAGTTCCCACGAAGAAAGAACCTGGCCATCCATGCAATAGAGGAAAGTTCCATCGGTCGAGAAGCAGATCGTGTTTACGTTGGTGCCAGCATCAGGGATGACATCAAACGTAGCAACCGGCGTCGTATTCAATGTGGTGACATCCCACGCAACAGCCACCGAGAACTCTTTGATCGTGGATGTGAGGCCGATAGCCATCTTTATCCAGACCCGAGTACCGTCTTCGCTCCAGATGTGATCTCCTGGAAGATCGCCGGGAGTTCCGCTTACGGCTGATGATCCAAGGACTGTGAGATCGAACGGAGTCGCTGACTGGTCGTAAGAAGTTATCCTCGAAGAAGTCGAGATCCTTCGACAGACTGTGAACACGGTTCCATCAGGCTTCCACCAGATAGAGCGCAGATCAGTGAAATTCCCAGTGGTATGAGTCGGAGTCCAATCACCGGAATCGATGCCCCATGCTGGCGACACATCGTACTGCCTGACCTCAGCGCCTTGTCGTCCGGTCCAGACTTGCGTTCCATCAGCTTTCCAGAAGACATCAAGTCGAGCAGCGCCCCCACTTACACCGGGGTTTGTGCCAGCACTGATTTCGGCTATGAAATAATCAATCGCATTTTCAGGAGTGACACCTGCCGGAGGAACAACACCTTGACCAGGTAGCTGCAAGCCAGCACCACCGAGACCGATCCCAGCCGCAGCCAGTCCGCTCTCACCAAGCCCGCTGTCGAGTGCTAAGCCCATTAGATTGTAAATTCCTCCAGAGCCTCTGGGTCGGCACCACCGACATCACCATTGTAAGCGACGTAGAACCTGTCTTGCGACTGCATCATGTGGAAGCCGCTACCTCCGATCCGACTGGCCAGAGTCAACACCACACTGTCGTAAACGGCAGTCAATATATTGAATGGCAAGCCCAGGCTGTACTGGAAAATCTCGGTATCGACGCCAGTGTTCAAGTCGGATATATACATCTTTGTTCCGTCTTCCGACAAAGATAAGTCCTGCCCCTTGGTTGCTACTATCTCGGACGTAAAATCGAATGAGCCGATAAAGGTCGGAGAGCTTACATCCCACGCAGAAGCCAGAGACCACTGATAAATCTTGCCACCATTGTCTGAAGTGTAAACATTCAGCCCGTCCGGGCTGAAGTGCAGGCCGAACGGTATCGTTGCACCGTCGCCCGCAGTAGACAGCACGACCTGACTGCCCATCGTAGTGATGTCCCAAGCCACACTAAGCGGGAACTCCTGCACTCCAATGGTGCTGCTGAACGTGGTGAAAAATATCTTCGTACCGTCAGGCTTTAGAAATACTCCGATCGGAGAACTAACGACGCCTACCGACGCGATCACTGCCGATAGCGTAGTCAAATCGAATGGCACACTCATCGAATAGGAGTCAACGTCATTGCCTGAAGAGCCATTCACAATAAACGCTCTCGCCCCGGACTCGTCTACAAATACTCCGAACGGACGCACAGCACTGGCAGAAATATCTCCGCTATACGAAGCTGCCGAGAAGTCGGTGATGGTCGGCGCGGTACTCGCGCTGGCTGGTGAGAAGACCTTGAACCTCAGTTGGTTCTGGTCCTGGTTGATGTGGATGTCACCGTTGTCCGGTCTGTAGAAAAGCCCTCGTGGATTCAAGATCGCTTGCAGAGGAGGCGCATTCACATCCAGCCCTACCGAGAAACTTCCCAAAGTCGTGATGTCGAACGGTGTACTCGCAGTGTAAGACGTAAGCTCGTGGGTCGTGTTGTTGATGAGATACAGGCGAGTTCCATCCGTAGACCATCCCATCGTCGTCGGACTTCCCGCAGGTAGGTCCGAGAGAATATCGAAGGTGGCAGTCGCGACAGTGTTGATCGTCGAGATGTCGAAGGCAGTGCCGACAGCATGCTCTTTGATCA
>Ga0255055_10000077_pt1 | contig 69728 bp, 71 predicted proteins | sample JV7_2_27_MG_FD_188633 | JGI IMG/M metagenome (GOLD analysis project Ga0255055, IMG submission 188633) | Seawater microbial communities from Jervis Inlet, British Columbia, Canada - JV7_2_27 | ecosystem: Environmental > Aquatic > Marine > Inlet | place: Canada: British Columbia | collected... | reverse complement strand
GCCGCTGCTGGCATGCGCTTTCCGGTGTCGGATATCGAAATGGATTTTATATTCCTTTTGATCTTTGACGATGAAACAAACATCACACCCCGATGCCAGATCCAGTTTTTCTTTTATAGCGTTCACGCGCTGGCTGACGAGCGTATAGTCGATCTTCAAAGCAGGGATCATTTTTTTTGAGAATCCAGGCATGGTGGCAGCCCGGAAGCCGTAATGGACGGCCGCATTTTTCAAAGGGGCTGTTGTCGAGTATTCTGTGAGAGCCAGGAAAATCTGGGTTTTTTCAAAGATAGTATTAAATTGGATACTCGAACCTTGATCTTCGAGCTTTTGCCAGGAAGACGGCAGGGTTTTTTCAATAGAGACTGCAGAGGACGGCAGGTCGGCGTTGTTGGACCCCACATCTGGATAGGCGATGAGCTGGATGCCTTCAAGTTTCAACTGCTCTGGACAACCCTGCAGATGGTGGAACCATTCTTCTGCCAGGTGACGGCGTTCTTTCCAGTCTCTATTGTCATTTTCTTCTGAATGTGGAAGATCAACCAGGATACCGAGATTTCTGTCGTCCGGCAGAGGGGGAAATGCGGAACGGATAAGGTTGATGAGGTCTTTACTTGTCAGTGTGTCCATTTTGTCTCCTTGATAGATTATAAGACATGAGGAGAAATTAGCAATTATTCTTGATTGAGCAAGGATTTCTTTCTATCTTTACAGGCGTGATGAGGGGAGGACAGATGAAGAAGATTCATATTATCCTTATAATGATTGTCCTGACAGGAGGGATCATGAATGTACAGGCTGAGGGAGCCTCGCAAAGGGCGGGGGGTATTGTGTTTCTTAAGACGAAAGATCTAAATACGATCAAAGGTTTTTATCAGGATAAGATCGGATGTGATACCTGGCTGGACCAGGACGGCTGCATCATATTCCGGTATGGGAATCTCCTCATCGGTTTTTGTCAAGGAGAGGAAATTGACCGGGATGGCATCATCACATTTTTTTTCGAGAGAAAAGATACGGTGGACGCGTATTATTTCAAACTCAAACAACTGGCGGTCTCACCTCCTAGGGAAAATGAAAAATACAGGATCTATCATTTCTTTGCCAAAGACCCGGAAAACCGGAGTTTGGAATTCCAGCATTTTCTCCACCCTGTCAGCTGGGAGTTCTAAACAGCTGTTTCCTAGGCTTTTCCTCTCCCGATCTTCTCCACGACTTCGTAGAGCACCGGTACGATAACCAGCCGCAGGAGAATGGCAAAAAAGAAACCGCCGATATAGACCACAGCCAGGGGCCTGTGAATTTCCGATCCCGTGGTGACGATCAGGGCCATGGGCAGAAGAGCCACGATCATGACCATGTCTGTCATGAAGATGGGTCTGAATTTTGTCAGAGCGCCCTTGATGACCGCATCATGAAGGGACAGACCCTGCCGCCTGAAATCATTGATCTTGGCTACCAGGATAACATCGTTCTGGACGCAGATCCCGAAAAGTGCGATGAGTCCGATAATGGAAGAGACGTTCAAAGTCTGTCCAGCTATCAACAGCGCCAGGATCCCGCCGATGAGTGTGGTGGGAATGTTCATGATGATAAGAAGGGCCTGTCGTATCGACCCGAAAGAAGAGAAGAGCACAACGAAGACAATCAATATCACGATCCCCATAAGGACTGCCAGATGCTTTAGGGCTCTCTGCTGGCTTTCGAATTGCCCGCCGAAGGTGAAGTGATATCCGGGAGGGAAAGCTACGTTTTCTTCGATCTTCTTTTGGGCTTCTTTGACAAAACTGCCGATGTCTCTTTTGACGACGTTGCACAGGACCAGTTTGCGGCGCTGCAGGTTCTCCCGAAATATGGTCTGGGGTCCTTCGCTTTTCGTGATGGATGCCAGCTGAGACAGAGGGATCCTTTCCCCATTGGGGGCATCGACAAGAAGGTTGCTAATGGCCTGTTCGTCACTCCTGTATTTTTCAGGAAGCCTGATCAGGACGGCTGTGATCCGGTCCTCTTCGTAGACGTCGGTGGCTTCTATTCCGTTCAAAGCAGTCTCGATGATATCAGCCACATTGCTGACCGGAATTCCATATCGGGAGAGGCTGTTGCGATCCAGGCGGATAACAAGCTGTGGAATGCCGGTGGTCTGTTCGATCTGGAGATCGGCCACTCCTCTTATATCCGCCATAACATTGTAGACCTCTTCTATTATGTCATTGAGGACGGCCAGGTCTGGCCCAAACAGCTTCAGAGATAACTGGCCTTCTGTTCCGGTCAGCATCTCGGCAAGCTTGTTGGCGATGGGCTGCTCGAAGATATAAGCCACCCCGGGAAGCTTGTCAAGCTCCGTCCTCATGGCCTCTGTGATCTCCTTGAAATCTCTTTTTCTCTTTTCTGTTGGCAGGAGCTCTATGTTGTAATGACTGTGATTGACAGGGTGGAGGTGCTCTGATCCTTCAGCCGTTCCTGTCGTCCTGGAAACGGAGACCACTTCGGGAAATGAAAGAAATATCTCTTCGATTTTTGTTCCCATCTTTATGGACTCATTGAGCGAGGTTTCCGGGAGCATGACGGTGGAGGCCATGATTGCGCCTTCGTCCAAGGGTGGGACAAACTCTGTCCCCAAAAAATTAAAAGAAACCACTGCTCCGATGATCAGGATGAAGAATCCGATGAGAATCTCCTTTTTATAATTCAGGGCGCCGGTCAAGATCTTTTTGTATTTATTCATCAGGAAATCCGTCACCGGATTTTTTCTTTCTTTGATGTGTTTTTCTGTGAGAAAAGTGGAAGCTAGAACAGGTTTGAGAGTCAGATTGAGAAGCAGAGAGCCGAACAGAGCTGCCGCTACGGCAAAAGCTGTAGGTCTGAACATAGCGCCCTCGATCCCTTTTAAGGTCAGGAGGGGCAGGAAGACGAGAATTATGATCAGATTGGCAGAGAAGAGAAATTTCCCTACGTCTTTTGCGGCCTCTGAGGTCAGAGCAAGAGTTGACGCCTGTCCTTTCTTTTCCCGCAGAACCCGGTAGATGTTTTCCACCATGATGATGGAGCCATTGGCCACTTTCCCGAGACCGATGGCCAGTCCTCCTATAGACATGACGGTGAGATTGATCTTGAAAATGTGCATAAGAACAAAGGCGATGAGTATGGAAAATGGGATGGTAAGTGAGGCGATCAAAGAGCTCCGAATATGCCACATGAACAGCATCATGATCAAGATGATAAGGATCGCGCCTTCGAGGATAGAGATCTCCACGTGCCGGATGGAAGAAAGGATGAGTTTGGATTGGTCATAGAAGGGCTTGATCTTGATCTTCTCGGGTAGATCGTTGGCGATCTGTTTCAGGGCGTTTTTAGTATTCTTGATGGCGGTCAGAGTATCGCCGCCGTACTGTTTTTCCACAGTCACATAGACAGCATCCTGGGCATTATGGCTGGCTGCCTCCCGGCGGAATTTTCCTCCCACTTTCACCTCTGCCACATCCTCGACAAAGACGGGAACATTGTCCCGGGACTTGATAACGGTATTTTTGATATGATCGATCGTTTCTATCCTGCCCTGTCCCTTTATAAGGACTTCTTGGGCTCCTTTGATAATGATCCCCCCTGAGAAATTCCTGTTGCTGTTCTCGATCGCCTCTTTGACCTCGTTAATCGTGATGTTATAGTTTTTCAGCATCTCCGGATTGAGAAAGACTTGGAACTGTTTGATGAATCCTCCCAAGTTGATGACGAAGGAGACGCCGGGAACGCCCTGAAGCCTGTAGCGGATGGTCCAGTCCGCTACAGACCTGAGCTCGATGAGATCGACGTCTTTACCGATAATGGCAAATTCAAAAATCTCACCCATCCGGGAAGAGACGGGACCCAGGAGGGATTCTGTTGTCCCTAAGGGGAGGCGGCCGGCCACGAGTTCCAGCTTGCTCGAAACGATCTGCCGAGCGAGATAGATATCCGTCCCCCAATCGAATTCTACCGTCACCACAGAATCACCGGTCGCCGACTCCGATCGGACACGGGTCACATGGGGAGCGCCGTTAAGAAGGCTCTCGAGAGGAAAGGTGATGAGCCGCTCCACATCCTCAGCGGCCATGCCTGGATTTTCTGTGATGATATTGACCAAGGGAGCGTTGAGGTCAGGGTAGATATCCTTGGGCATACGCATATATATGATGATTCCCCAGATCGAGACCAGGACGATCAACATGATCGTCAGCAGGCGGTGTTTCAATGCATAATCTATGAGTTTGTCGATCATTGTCTTATCCTGTAATAATCTTAATGAACTTGTCCCTTTTCGAGAATGTTGTCAAAAAGCTTTGACATTATTTGGAAACTACCCTGGGTCACCACAATGTCGCCTTCTTGAAGACCTGATATTATTTCGACATGCCCGTTGCTCTGATTCCCGACTTCGACAATGGTGGGAACAAAGTGGTCATCCATCTTGATGAAGACGATTTTGTTGTCTCCATCATCTAGAACAGCGCTCTTGGGGATAACAAGGGAATGGGTTTGTTGATTGAGAAAGACCTTCATATCGGCAAACATGCCTGGTTTGAGTTTCAACTGGGGATTCTCTACTTCACTGCGCACGGTGATGGTGCGTGTGTTCTCCTTGAGAACATCACCAATGTAGGAGATCTTGCCCTTAAAGATTTTTTCCGGATAGGCAGGAACCTGTGCTTCGACATCCTGGTCAAGCTTTATCATGGCGATATCTTTTTCATAGATCTCTGCATCTATGTAGAGGATTCTAGGATCGAGGAGGACAAGGATCTCCGATGCCTGGTCGATCATAGCACCAAGAACAGCATTGTCTTCTATGATCTTCCCGGTTATCGGGGCATACAGGGTGATAACAGGATTGATCTGGTGGGTTTCATCAATGGCCTGGACATGTTCTTCACTGAATCCGAGCACGTGGAGCTTCTTCTCCGCTGCATTCATGTTTGTTTCTGCCACTTTCAGCTCGGCCTCTGTAGCCAGCAGGTCCTTTTTTGCTCCCACTCCCCGGTCAAACAATCTTTGTATCCGTTCATGGTTGACCAGGGCCAGCTCATGATCCGCTATGGCCTTGTAGAATTCCGACTTGGCAGTTCCGACCTCCTCGCTTTGTAGCGTGATCAATTTTTGGCCTTTCTTGACCCAATCACCCAATTTTGCATGACTTTCTGAGATACGGGCAGAAAAAGCATAGCTGATGATAGCCTTCCGGTATTGATGCTCCAGCACCTTTCCCATGGAGTCGAGATGTCCTCTCACCGGTCTGCTGACGACGGTCGCCGTCTGGATCTCGATCGCTTCTTCCTCTTCTGATGAAAGATGGATCACATCGTTTGGCTGCCAGGTCCGGCGCATCCTGCGGCCGAGTCCCCTTCCCAGGCCGGAAACACCCTGCATATTTCCTTTTCTGAAAGGTATTTGGAGTTGCTGTGGGCGTTCGGGCTCGGATTGCATCTCGGTGGTCCCGCGGTTTTCATCATGGGATTTGTCTTTAGAACAATTTATGCTGATGATGAGAATGATCACTAAGGGAAAAATCCAAAGTGTTTTTATTTTCATTTTGATTCTCCTATAAGCGTCTGCCCGACGGATTTTTCCAATGCTGCCAGGCTGACATCGTAGTTAAAGAGAGCATCGGCATATGACTTTCGAGCATCTATCAGTGTTCGACGTGCTTCAATCAACTCGATTCCCCCGATCTCACCCTCCTGGTAGCTGAAGAGAAACATGTTGTAGACCTCCTCAGCCTGGGTTAGGATCTCTTGCTCGAAGAGGATGATCTGATTCCTGGCGGTCAATGCATTTCTGTAAGCTTCTTCCACCTCGAGCACGACGGCATTTTGAATGTGTTTTTCTTCACTTTTCAGGGCGGCGTGATTCGCCCGTGCTTCTGCGACCTCTCCTCTTATAGGCTGCCAGAAGAAAAGAGGGATGGGCAGGGACAGAGTCACATCCCAGAAAGAGCCTTCTCCTTCGATCCAGTGCTTTGACGCACCGAGCTCAAAATCCGGGAGATAACTCAGAATTCCTTCTTTTTTCCTGTAGTCTTCTCTTTTTAATGAGAAAAGGATCTTTTTCAGCTCCGGACGGGAGAGCATGGCTTTCTTGATAAGGGATTCGAGGTCAAGATCCAGAGGAGGCTGTTTTAATTCACCTTGTATCTCCAGCGGTTCATGCTTTTTTCTGGCCAGAAGAAAGTTGAGCAGGGCTTTGGCCAGCTTAACTGAATTGTTTGCCTGTCTGACCTCATTGGCCGCCTTTGAAGCTTCCACCTGGGCTCTGAGAACTTCCACTTTAGCCACATCTCCGGTTTCATGTTTAACCTCAGCTTTTTCTAGAAAATCCCTTGAAAGCCCGAGATTTTGCTCTGCATATGACTGCAGTTCTTTTGCCAGGAGAAGGCTGAAAAAGGCTTGTTTTATCTGAAAGGCGATATCCAGTTTTAGGAGTTTGATCTCCTGCATGATCTCGTTAGATTCCTGGGAAGCGATTTTTCCTCTCAAAGATCTTTTTCCAGGAAATTCAAGGGTTTGCCTCAGTCCGAAATAGGATTCTCCAATATTGGCAAGATCGAAGAATCCTGGCTGCAGGTCTGTATCGATGTCGAGAGACGGCTGGGACAGAGCTTTAGCCTGATTGACCCTGGCCAGGGAGGCTTGGTACTGCTGATGAGAGGATAGGATAAGAGGATTTTGGGCAAGGGCAATAGAAAGACACTGATCGAGCGTCAATCCCTCAGAAGCCGACTCCTTGGAATAAAGGGGGATAAAGAATATCAATGAAAGTAGAGAAAAAACGAGTGCTTTTCTACATACCATGTGTCCTCCTCGGTTGTGAGAAACGTAAGGATTTAGATGTTCTCTTGGAAAGAGAAAAAAGAAGAGGTTTATGCCTGAGGCGGGGAACGGGATGAAGGGATGATAAAAAAGAGATGGTCGATATTCTGGGATTCAAAGGTTTTCAAGATCTCCAAAATGGAAAGCGGGGGAAGGCAGAAGAAATTGATCTGGTTGGTAAGCAGTGTGGAGTTTTGAAAATGACAGGCGGGGCATGTGTCGTTATCTGATAAGGATTTTTCGGTGTGAAGGAAATGGATGAAAAGGGTCATGAAGAGAAAAATGCCGAGAAAAATCAACTGGGATATCTTTTTGTTCATAGAATGCATTTCCCTTTGAGGATAATAATAGATATTTGATGGATATAAGTCAAGACAGTGCTTTTTCCGATAACTTTGTTTCAATACCGGATCTGGATGCCTCCATGGAAAGAAAATCCTCTTGTTCCGTATCCTTTTACCCATTCGTATTCTGTATCGAGGATATTGTGCAGGCGGATGTAAATCAGGGCTCCGGGAGAGACCGTAAAAGAAAATGCCGTGTTTAAAAGAGAGAACGCCGGCATGGTTACTCTTTCAGATGCCCATCCTGTAAAAAAGATGTCTTCTCTCTGTCCTGTAAAGACATAGGAGATAGAGATCTGACCCCATTTTGTAAGATCAAGATCTAAGCGTACCGAAAAATTGTCCTTTGGACGTCTCAAAAGAGGGATGTTGCTCTCGTTGTCTATGGCTTTTGTCCTCGTATAGGCGACATGAAGAGTAATCTTTTTTTGCGGGTATGCCTGAAGCAAAAACTCGGTTCCCTGTGTCGAGGCACTGGCGATGTTGATATAACCCCGGAGCCAGTCCCATTGGATAAGATCATCGAAATCGTTACGGAAATAGGTTGCCTCCAGCATGAGACGGTCGTGCAGAAACGCTTGTTCCAATCCGACGTCCCAACCCCGAGACCTCTCAGGATTTAAGTCTACATTTCCCAAGGGACCCCACAGAGGAGGAGCGTACAGCTGATATAGAGAGGGAGACTTGAATGCCGTGCCGTAGGTGGCTTTAAGCTTTGTTCCTGTTTCAGGGATCAATAGGGCCGGAGCGATACGAAATGTCACAGCGCTCCCGAATCGGTCGTGTCTGTCCCATCGAATCCCCGCAGTGGCATAGAATCTTTTTTCATATCGGAAGACATCCTGGGCATAAAAACTTGTGATACGGGCATTTTTTCTGGGAAAAATAAGAGTTGTCTCCCAAAAACCCGATGAATAATATTCTGATTCCCCGGCCTCCTGCTGATATGCTGCGCCGAAGATCAGAGTGTTGGTCTTGTGAAGATAGAAATTGTTCTGCCAATCAACTTTTATAAGGCTGCTCGTATATTCTGACCGATCAGACTCGAAAACGTGGAAGGGGTCGGGAGGGTTGTCATAGGAACGTTGATATCTTACCAGGGAAACATCGAGCTTCTGTTCCCATCTGTTTTTCAGCAGCATAGTCCTGAATCCCCCTCCAAGGAAGATGGCATTGTATTTCTGGATGTTATTCGGGTCGTCACCATAAGGGCCGCCGAAGTTGTCGATCTCCGCCTTTGAGAGAATCATGTGCGTCGAGAGATGGAAGATCATGTTATCCGCAGGTTTCAGGGCAAAATTGGCAGACAAGGTGTTGTTCTTGAACCCGTCTTTTTCGGTATTTCCTTCATATGCGGAGCCTGCTGCAGAAAGCCCCTCGGTCTGGAGGAAAGCGGTGCTGAGAGAGAAATCATAGTTTTTATGGCTGTGGCTGAGTGTCATACCGGCTGTGATCTCTCCATATGACCCGCTGCCGGTGGTCAACGATAATTTCGGACTGCTCTCATTCTTTCGGGTGATGATATTGATCACTCCGGCCATTGCATCCGAACCGTATAAGGTGCTTTGGGGACCGCGAAGGATCTCGATCCGTTCGATATTCTCGAGAAGAAAGAGGCTTAGATCCAGAGAACGGGTGGGGGTGATGGGATCATTGATCTCGACGCCGTCTAGGAGAATCTTTGTGTGGTCCGGATTACCGCCTCTAATAGATACCGATGCGGATGCACCGATGGGGCCGTTTTGAGTGGTGCTTACCCCGGGGATTTCTTCCAAAATTTCAAGCAGGGTGGTCTTTTTTGACCTGTCCAGGTCGTCTCTTGTGATGACAGTAACTGCTGTGGCCGTGTGCTTAAGGGACGTATCGATCCGGTCAGCGGTAACGGTGATATCATAATGGTGTCCTATAAAATTTTCCTTTCCCGTTTCATCGCGGGCATATGAAAAAAAGATGGAAAAGAACACTATAAGGAGTGAGGCAATGAGTTTCTTGGACATCAAGGACCTCCTTGTCAATAGTACTGTCTTCAGAGGCCGTCAAGGGATAGAAGACTGCTTGCACAGCAGGTCTTCATGGGATGAAAGGGTGAAGCGAACTTTCAGCCCTGCCTTCCTCCCGAAGACGGGTCTTCCAGGTTTCAGGGAGGTCTCCTGACTCTCGAGTCATCCTTCTTCCAAGCCTTCCCGTTCAGCAATGGAACAGTGGCGTTTTTGGAAGTCGTCCTCGATCACAGTAGCGGGGGCTGTGTCCGTTTTAACGGACTTCCCTCTTCCTGAAACCAAGAGATAATAAATTCTGTCATATGCATTGCTGGGTGTCAAGGCTTCTGAACATTAGTTAAGCATCTTTATTGTTATGAGGAAAATTTAAAAAAAATGGTGAAACGATTCCTTCCCATCCTCCCACCGGTCCCCCGCCCTCCTGCCCTATAAAGGAATTGTCATCTATAACCGGTCCCCCGTCCTCCTGCCCTAAACAGGAATTGTCATCTATAATCGGTTTCCCACCTCCTGTTCTGAATATGCTCTCCCTCCAATCTCCATGGGCTTTGAATGGACAGGAATCGGCTCTATGACGGAATACACATTTTTTTATTTTCTGCCTAATAAGTATTGCTTTTTTTCATCTCCAGCGGCGGGAGAGGAGGAGACGTATGAAAAGAGGTCCTCCCAAGAGAGCAGTAATAATACCTACAGGCAGTTCGGTTGGAGCAAGGATCGTTCGAGCCAAAGTGTCACAGACAGCCAGCACAGCTCCACCTAAAAGAAAGGAGCCGGTTAGGATAATTCTCTGGTCGTATCCGCTAAGACCTCTAACGGCATGAGGAATGATCAGTCCGACAAAGCCGATGGGCCCTGTCAGGGAGACCACAGCAGCAGTAGCAAGTCCTCCGCCGATAAAGACATGTTTCTGAACGGATTTGACATCCACCCCATGGCCCAGAGCCATCTCTTCTCCAAGAGCGATATGATTGAGATCCCGGGCGTGAATAAAAAGAAGAATTCCCCCAGGAAGGAGAAAAGGAACCAGAGAGATGAGATCTTGATATCCGACAATATCGATCCCTCCCATCATCCATCTTTGGAAGGACATCAGGAGATTCGGGCTGGCGAGATAGGTGAGGAGAAGGATAGCGCCGGCACAGATGATACTGATGGTGATTCCAGCTAAAAGCAGGGTGTTAACACTGAGTCCTTGAGGGCGATTGGCGATCCTGTATATCAACAGGAGGCTTCCGGAAGCGCCAATGGCAGCAAAGATCTGGATGGAACTGAAGGGACCCCATACTATCCAGAGAGAGGGAATGGAGATGGCGAGGAAGGCGCCTAGAGCAGAACCTCCGCTCACGCCTAAAGTAAAAGGCTCAACGAGAGGATTTCGGAAAAGGACTTGAAAGGAAGCACCGACAAGGGCCAGGGCGCCTCCCGTAAGAAGAGCGAGGATAAGCCGCGGCAAACGCTGGAAAAAGAATATCTCGCCTTGCGGATTCGAAGGGCCTTGAATGTGCTGGAGGATAGCTCCAGGGGTGGTTTTTTCGGGCCCGATCCAGGGAGTGATGACGATGACGGTGATGAATAAAAGAAGATAAAAGAGAAAATGTTTTGTCTTCATTGTTTTTTGTCTTTAATGATCCGAGGAATGAGTGTCGGGCGGTCCACTTCGGGATGCTGTCCCAATAATATGTTTTCTCCATAGACGGCATGAATAAGCTCTGCGGAAAGAACCTGTTTGGGGTCTCCGACAGCAGCGATTTTCCCCTGATCGAGAACAAGGAGACGATCGCTGAAAAGCGAGGCAAGATTGAGGTCATGCGTGGCTACAGCGATCGCCATTCCATCGGCAGCCAATATTTTGAGCAGGGATAAGAATTGGATCTGATGATGGATGTCAAGAGAAGCCGTGGGCTCATCGAGGAGCATCACCTTAGGCTCTTGGGCCAGGACAGAAGCGAGAAATGTTCTCTTTTTTTCTCCTCCTGACAAGCGGGAGAGAGGAGAATTCCTTTTTTCTTGCATTTCAGTGAAATGAAGACTCCGGGCGACAGCATCTCTGTCAGCTGCTGTCCAGGAACCGAAGGAGGAAATATGGGGATATCTTCCCATACTCACCACTTCCTCGACGGAGAGATCGTAGAGGCTTTCCAGTTCCTGCGGCAAGTAACCCAGTATCTTGGCGATATTCGAACGGCTGATCTTTTGGATGTTCCTTTCGCCGAGATCCACAGACCCTTGGAGTGGGAGGAGAACACCGGAACCGATGCGCAGCAAGGTGCTTTTTCCGGAACCATTCGGGCCTATGATGCCCAAGATCTGGCCCGATTGGATCTGAAGATTCGAGATGACAAGCTTCCAGTTCGTCTCATCAAAGACATGGTGGATATTCGAGAGTTCAAGTGGAGCTCTGCTCATTAAATGCCTCGGGATGGAGGATTGCAGCCAATCTAAGGGCTGTTTGGGATATCCGGACTCCAGGAATGAGAAGATAGTCGTCGTCTAAAAAGTGAATACGGTCTGACTTGACAGCAAGCAAGGTCGGCAGACGGATCCAATCTTGTCGTATGAGTTCTTTTTTTTTAGCGGAAAGTTGGCCGGTAAAAATCTCTATAATGACCTCCGGGTCTCTCACAACAAGAGACTCTTTGGATATTTGCGGATATCGGACATGCGTATCCGCGAATATGTTTATCCCGCCTGCGATCTCAAGCAGTTCATCGAGGAAAGTGCCCTTGCCTGTCGTGAGAAGTCCGCTGAGGTCCCCTGCGGTGTGGCCCAAAGTGAGGAAAACTCTTTTTTTCGGGAGTCCATGGACTTTTAACCGGACATCCAGGATTCCGGCTCTGATATCTTCGATCAATTGGAGCGCTTCTTCTTCAGCGTCCAGCGTTTTTCCAAGGAATAGGATGGCGTGCTCGAGGTCAGCGATGGTCTCTATTGAGAGAGATATAAATCCGATGTCTTTTTCTGTGCAGAACTTGCTGAGGGATTCGTTCTTTCCCTGTGTAAGAAACAATTCAGGACGGAGCGAAAGGATACGCTCTTTATTCGGATTGATGAGACCTCCGATATCTGCGCGGGAGCTTGCTTCAGGAGGATATGTGCTGAATTGACTCACGCCGACCACTCGTTCCCCTTCCCCAAGAGCAAAGACGATCTCGGTGATGCTCGGCGCTCCGCATATGATGCGGTCAGGAGGTTTTTTCTCCGATTCCATATTTGGCGAGAAGGTATGGGATTGAAAGTTGCTCTTCTGGTCCGGTTCGGCAAGGAAAAAAATCAGGAAGGTGAGTATCCCGGCTATGAGAAAGGACAAAGCCAAGAAGATGTAAAGATGGTTTTTTCTCATGGATTCAGATCCGGATGCCACCAAGATATAGCACAGGCAAAACTCCTGTGTCAAAAACAGGATGGATAAAATCATGTTTCATCTCATATTGACCGATGATTCTGGATTATTCACGAGTCAAGCGGATGAGGTTGGGGAAGCCGCTCGGAGGGGAAAAGATGACGACGTTAAATGATATGAATTCAATCAAAATAAGTTTATATCTGGATCTCGCACGCATCATGCATAATATGCTTTATTCGTACGTCATATGGTTGGCACTGGCATATTTAATAAATAATTCAGGGAAAATGGCAAGGCTGCCTTCTCAACTCGCGAAAAAGACAGCCTTGAGGGGATGGATTAAATTAAGGGAATTTATCTGAAAATCCTTTCAAAAAAGGAGGGCTCAGTGATTGTTTTTTGCTGTTCATCTTTCTGTCTTATGCATTCCATATATATATACGTCTATTTACAGAAAAAAGTTGCTATTCCTTTTGGTCGAATCCACATTTAAATAGCGCTGTCAGAAAGAAAGGCCATAGGGAAAAATGCATGAATTGGTCTGGAACTTATTATTTCCAGAGAAAAACCTGAACCTGAATTGGAAGAAGAGGATTTTCTCGGATGACCTTTTGCGACTTTAGTTAATTATTATATCACAAAATGTCTTCTTGATGCAAGTATTTTTTTCCAATTTGATAAAATAATCCCTTTATGTCCATACACAGCGTGTTTTAGGGTATAAAACCAGGTGAAATAACAGAATTTCCGCAGCAAGAGGAAATTTTCATGGGATTATCATTTGGGCGCTTTGACTCGCTGGGGGAGTTGGATTAGAATCTCATAGGCAATCATGAGGAGAGGGTAATGGACAAAAGATCTTTTATTGAGTACGGATACAGGTTTGTTGACTGGGTGGCAGAGTATCTTGAAAATGTCGGATCCTATGCGGTGCGCCCTTCTGTCATTCCGGGGGATATCCGCGAAAAACTTCCCCGTGAGGCACCCACCGTTACAGAGCCTATGGAAGAGATATTTCAAGATTTCAAAGATACCATCTTGCCTGGAATGACCCATTGGCAGCATCCTTCCTGGTTCGCCTATTTTTCAGCCAATAACAGCCCTCCTTCGATCCTGGCTGAACTTCTGACTGCAGGAATGGGAGCCCAATGTATGGTCTGGGAAACGTCGCCCGCGGCAGCCGAGCTGGAAGAAGTCGTGATGGAGTGGACGCGCAAGATGTTGGGTCTTCCCGATGGGTGGTCTGGTGTTATTCAAGACACTGCGTCCACAGCGACGCTGGTCTCATTTCTCACGGCCCGGGAGGTGGCAACCGACTTCAAAGCCAATTCAGAGGGGATCAAGGTCCCTTTGACCGTATATATGTCGGAAGAGGCGCATTCAAGCGTAGAAAAAGGGGCTAAGATCGCGGGATATGGAAAGGAAAACATTCGGAGGATCGCCACCGATGATGAATATGCCATGCTTCCTGAAAAACTGGATGAAGCTGTGCAGAAAGACCGGAAAGAGGGCTTTCATCCCTGTTGCGTGGTGGCCACCGTCGGGACGACCTCTTCCTCAGCCATTGATCCTTTGAAGGCGATCGGGGAGATCTGCCGGAAAAACGGGCTCTGGCTTCACGTAGATGCCGCTTATGCAGGAACAGCTGCCATTCTTCCGGAAAAAAAATGGATGCTTCAGGGGGTTTCGCTGGCGGATTCGTTTGTCTTTAATCCCCACAAATGGATGCTGACCAATTTTGACTGCTCGGCTTATTACATAAAGGATCCGGGTGCCCTGATCCGGACATTCGAGATCCATCCCGAATATTTGAAAACCGGGGTTGACGCAGAGGTAAAAAATTTCCGGGACTGGGGGATTCAATTGGGACGGCGTTTCAGAGCCCTGAAACTATGGTTTGTCCTCCGGTCGTATGGAGTGGAAGGCATCCAGAAAATAATTCGCGAGCATATCCGTTTAGCCCAGCTTTTTAAAGGATGGGTGGAAGAGGAAAATAATTTCGAGCTCATGGCCCCTGTGCCTTTAAGTCTCGTTTGTTTTCGGTTGGACGACGGCAGAAAGGAAGCGGATTTAAACAAGTTGAACCGGGCATTTATTGAAAAGATCAATGCATCGGGAAAACTGCTTCTCACTCAGACAATTCTGAAAGATAAATTCGTGCTAAGAATGGCCATCGGATCCCGAACAACTGAGGAAATTCATGTCCGCAGCGCCTGGGAGCTGGTGCGTAAAGTGGGGGCCGATCTATTAGCCGGGAAGAGTTGACTTCATCCGCCAGAAAAGATCATTTCTTTCGGGGCCATGATTTCACAATCCTGATCTCTTCGGAAATGATTTTGGCTGCGATCTCAGCTCCACGCTGGCTCAGATGGATCCCGTCGCATGTAAAGTGATACCCTTTGCCTGAGGATATCTTTGTTCCCTTTTTCCCATACCTGGGAAAAAGATTTTGTGCGATAAGCGGGATGAGTTTTTTGGAGGAATAGGAGCGAACGTTTTTGGGGGACAACCGGATATACTCCTGTCTGATGTCGATGAATTTAGCATTTTCGTACTCTGTAGTCATGTCCTCGATGAGCTTTCCAATCATGCCCAGTTTCTGATTCCAGGAATCCCGCATGTCTTCTCCGATAAAGAGGGGAGGAATGGTGAAAAGCCGTTCTGCGGAAGGAGCGAGCAGGTCGAGAAGATTTCTGTAGTGCTCTTTAAATTCGTTTACATCCTTTGCCCATGGTTTCCGAAAGAACCTTCGCCGCGCGGCGAAAAACCATGATGTTTTTGCAAGGATATCATTTACGCCCACCCATAGAAAAGCGATATCCGAGGATTTTGGAAGTCCCTGCTTGAGCAGCCGATGATACAGGCTGATCGGAGTATCGCCTCCTTTCCCATAATTCAGGAAAGTATCTCCAGGGAAATTTTTATTAATGATATCAAAATAAGATATACCGGTTTTTCCTTCGGTCAGGCTGTCCCCGTAAAATGCAATGATCATTCTTTTTCTGTTAAGAATCATTCTCAGACAAGCTTTTGTTGTGTGTTAACGCCTTTAAACAATGGAACGTGATCCATTTACTTGGTTTTCCTTTTCTTTCAATATTGACTTGAAATTTTCCGTTGAATGTCCTATCCAGCAGCCATCTTCCCTCGGGATTGCATTTGGTATGGATAAGATCGAATGTCTCCCTCATCCGATCGTCCTCAGATACGATCTCGGTCAACACTCCGAGCATCTCAAGGGCATCTGTCTGCCAGAGAAGCGGATATCCGAATTGAGTCCAGGATGCTTTGGCAACACGGCAGAGGTCATGGCTCCTTTTAAAGAGGTGGTGTGAAAGAAGAAATTCTGCCCCTCTTTCAAGGATTTTGGACACATCTCCTCTCCTCTTATGAGACGGGATCTCCGCCAAAGCTTTGAGGCTTTTTACGACTCCCATATGACAGGTGTGCTTCCCCCAGCAGTTCATAAAATTTTTATATGGCCATTCCGATGGCGGCGAGGAATCGCCGTCGTCAAATCTCTGGAAGGAAGTGATCCAGTCGATGGCTCTTTGTGTGCGAGGATCATCTAAATATCCGAAACGGATGAGGCTCCAGGCTATGTTTCCTGTGAGGCAGGGAATGACCTTGCTGTGATGACCTCCGTTGGTGATGCTCCCGTCATACGCAAATCCTCCGCTCTGCCTGTCCTGGGAAATAGTGGTCAGGTATTCGGTCGTTTTTTTGATCCGTTTATCCGATCCGTCTGCATTCAGCTCGGCCAGAATGATGTACTGCCATACGGTGCCCCTGTACTTGGTGCGGATATAAAAATCGTCCTTATTGACCCAATAGCCGTTTTTGTTCTGAAGCTCTAAAATTTTTGGAACGATTCCTCTTTCCATGATCCCGGCTCTTGCAGCACAAACATCAGGATCATTTTCCTTTTTTCCGAGGAGATTCTTTAAAGTCAGGAAGCGGACCGAAGGATTCTGCTCTTCGAGGAGCCACTCCTGGGTAGATGAGGACAAGAAAGGCCTTTCATTTCTCACGGAATTCTCTCCTCGGTACTGGGGGGAATACGATCCATATGTCCGCTCTCTAATCTGGAATATTCACGCAGCAATGGAGCTGGCCGATTCGACTCCCGATCGGAAAAAATGTCGCCATATTTTATGAATATTTCAGGCTTAAACGGGGGAACGGTTTCAGGTTGTGCTTCATTCGTCCTGAGGAGGAAGGCCCTCTTTCTGAAAGAAATCCGATGCAGCGGCAATGTGGACTTTATCGACTTTGATATCGAGCGGAAATGTCTGGATCATGAGGTCTTCATTCAGGATCTCCTCCGGCATGTCCGGATTGGCATAGGTTATGGGCGATGGCGTGTTGGCGATAAGAGCGTTTTTAAGTGCTTCGCCATCCTGGGTGATGACAGCGATGTGGAGATTCTCCATATTCAAGTATTTTTGTATGGCCTTATTCACGTCTTCGTGTGTGAGTTTCGGCAATCGTATCTGCACTTCGGCCAGAAAGTCTTTATATCCGTAATATTTGGAATCCATCTTCCATCCCAGCCGTTCCCCGAGAGTTTGGGCATACAATTTAGTATAGTTGAGAAGATATTTTCGTGTCAGCTCGAATCGTTCTTCAGAGATACCCTCTTCAAGGAGTTTTTTCAGTTCGCGGAGAGCCTGGCGGATAACGAAGTGCCGGTTGGAATTAGCAAGCGGCCTGATCCAGATAGAAAAATACTGCTGCTGACGGCAGTAGTTGGTGGCAGGAAATTTTCCTCTTCCCTGAAAGAAGTGTTCGACATAAGCATAATCTCCGTAATTCTGTCCTCGTTCTTCTCTGATCTTTTGAAACAAAAGGGAAAGATGTTGACGGTGTTCACCGAAGTGAGAGCCTGCGACCCAGAGCGCAAAAAAGTCGTCATCCGCTTTTGAAATGGTGACGGGAAATCCCATAGAGATGGCCGTTGCCGGAGTTTGTTTTTCGGCTATGACAAATTCAAGTCCATCCGGCATGCGCAGTTCGGGGAGATTCAATAAGGGAGTATATCCTTCTGGAAGAGCAGAAAAATCATCACGGACTTTGTTTAAAAAGGTGTTCTGGAATCCTCCAGCAAGTCCGATGGTCACATTTCCCTGAAGAAAATGGGATTGATAGAACTCTTTGACATCTTCAAGAGAAATGGTTTTGAGTCCTTCCAAGGTTCCGGCTTCATTGTGCCCATATGGATGTCCTTTGTACATCATCAGGTTAAGGATCTCCTTTCCGAATTGTTCGTCCTGGTTGCTGACGAGAGTTTTGTCGAGATAATCGAGCTGGTTGGTTTTTAGCCTGATGAAATCTTCTTCCCGAAAGCCGGGATCAAGTAGCATGCTTTTAAATATCAAATAGAATCCCTCGAGATTATCGACATGGACCTGTCCTGTAAAGACAGACATCTCTTTGTCGACCCGAAGACCCACCTGGGTTGCCATGGGATAGAATTTCTTGATGATCTCTTTATAGGTCATATCCTGGCTTCCCCCTTGGGAGAGCATGCTCCATGTCAATTGACAAAGACCCTCTTTTCCGGACGGGTCGTGAGCGGATCCGATGTTGAAGAGGATCCGGAATGTGACCAATGGATTGTTTTCTAAAGGAAGAAGCTCGGCCTTGATTTTATCTGGGTTTTTCTTGGCACACGAGCCGAGGATCAAAAACGCACAGAGGATCATGCATCCGATCAAGATCTGGTTTCTTTTCTTTTTCATTGTGAATCTCCTCCCTTAAGAGTGACAACCGTTGAGTTTTCATTCCTGAAGTATTTCTTTGCCATGTCCTGAATGTCCTGGGGTGTGATGGTTTCATACAGCTGGAAGAGCTTGTTGATCGTTCCCGGATCTGTGGTGAGGTTGATATAATGGACCAGGCTTCCAGCGATCCCGTCTGTTGTGGCCAGTGAATTGGCGAAGCTGTACTTGATGTTGGATTTGATCTCTGTCAGGAGGCTCTCTGAGACAAGTTCGGTTTTCATTCTTTCCAGCTCGGTGAAGATCTCGTCCCTAATGGTGTCCATATCTTCTTCTTTTCGAAGGGTTGCAAAAAATGAGATAAGATACGGATCGCGCCGATCCGGGAAGCTGGCATAGATGTTCAAGCACTTTTGCTCGTCGATAACAAGTTTTTGTACAAGAGGAGAGGACTGGGAAAAAGCGATCTGAGCGAGAAGATCTAAAGCAGCAAGATCTTTGTCCTCATCAGAATAGGAAGGCCCGTGATAACCTATGGCAAGTCTTGGGAGCGTGCGGGAGGGCCAGTCGTAATGTGCAGTTTTCGCTTTTGTTTGTGGAGGCTCTACCGGTGTGACAAGAGTGTATTCTGATCTTTCCCACGAACTATAATACTTTCTGACATAGTCCATGAGTTGGGTGTGATCGTAATCCCCTACAACCAGAAGAATGATGTTATCAGGGGCATAAAAGCGTTTTTTGTATAACTGGCTATATTCGAACTGATTGGGCATATCAAGGATGTCCTCCAGATATCCGAGGACGGTATGTTTATAAGAGTGTTTTTCAAACGCTGTATCTCTCATGAGTTCATACAAGCGCCGGAATGGACTGGAGACACTGGCATAGTACTCTCCTTCAATGACCTGTGCCTCTGTTTTGAGCATCTCTTCATCGTAATACAGGTTCATGAATCTGTCCGCTTCGGTCCTGACTACTTTTTCCAGATTTTCTCTTCCAGCGAAAACGACGAAGTAGAAGGTGGAATCGTCAGTCGTATATCCATTGGTTCCCGCTCCCAATTCAGTCAGAAAATCATCATAGACTTCTCTGGGAACCGTTTTGGTTCCTTTGAACATCATATGTTCAAAGAAATGAGCAAAACCTGATTTTCCTGGTTCGACCTCATTACGGGATCCTGAACGGACGACAGTGTAGTAGGAGATGATGTGGGGGTTTTCCGGCAGGGGAATGGAAACGATCTTCAGTCCGTTATCCAGCTCTTCGATCTTGTATTCATACGGGAAGATATCCGAAGAGCTCACGGGAAGGGAAAGGAAAAAAAGCAATGCCAGGCAAAGAAAGAGATATATTCGCTTATTCATATGGCAGGCCTCCTTTATTGGGATTAGAAATCATTCCTGTTCTGAATGTTTATATATTAAAAAATAATGATAAGCAAGACAGGGTTTTATGATAAAAGAGCGGCAGCTGCGGTTTTATATGCTTTAGTCTTTGTCCATCCAGCCCAATGAGATATCCGTTTTGAGATCCTGTGTGATGTAAGGTTTGATATCCAGGATCGGAGTCCCGTCCAGCATGTCGATCCCTGAGACCTCGAGGATGTTTTCTTTTGTTTTATGAAGACGGACAACGGTCATGCCGATGAAATTCGGACGATGGGGGCTCCGGGAAGAAAAAACTCCACGTTCCTCAGTCTCATATGGAGGGCGCACCAGATGTTTTTCTTCTCGGGATTTATGAAAGGAAAAGAGGAGGATTAGATGAGAAAATCCATCAATGTCTTTTAAACCCTCTGTATGAGCGGGCAATATTTCCAGAGTGCCCCTGATGGAGTCAAAACCTCGAGGATCCGCATTTCTCTGTGTCGAGATGTCGTCTTTTGTTTTGAACGGTGAATGGATGGTCCCTATTGGTTTTACTATTATTTCCATGTCTTCCTACCTTTCTGAATCCGAGTTGCTTGAGGATATTTACCAGGGAACTGGTGTCATTTGGGATGTGGATGAGATGGCTCGGGCATCTGCAATCAGAAGCTCCAAATCTTTTCCCAGGAATAGAATGATCCGGGAGAGCTGCTTTGATCCGGGACAGATGACCGCATTCATCAAAATGACCTGATCTCACCCAAACCTCCTCGACCCAGCTGAATGAAATGAAATAATCAATATGCCAGAAGAGTTTTTTTTCCTGGCGGAGATGTCTGCTGATCCGGTTTTTCAATCCGTTTTTTGCCCTGCCGATATAAATATATCTTCCCCTCGGGAATACGGTTTCAGATAATTTGCCGGCAGCAATGGAACGGGAGCGGGCCAATTGCATGACGAGGATGTAAAGACCGTTTGCTATGAGCATGGAAGAAAGAACCATCTTCATAAACCCTTCTGAATGGCCTTGCTAAAACTCCTGCACTCCAACACATGTTTGGCTGTGAGTGTGATGGCAGGTATGATTGTTATTTGTTGATATAGGTCAGCCAGGATTCATATTTTTCGATCTTGCCTCTCACGGTGTCATGATAGAGGGAGGTAAGTTTTTCTGTGATGTTGCCTCTTTTTCCTGTGCCTAGGGTGTACTCCTTGTGTGGATCATCGGGATCGGATCCATCTGTGACCTTGATGATCGGAGCGATCTCTGCAGCTGTTCCCGAGAAAAAGGCTTCGTCGGCTTTAAAAAATTCTTCTTTGGTGATCGGGCCAATCTCGGTGGATATGCCGTTGTCTTCGGCGAGCTTCAAGATGGTTTCCCGGGTGATTCCCTGGAGGATGGACTCTGACCTGTCGTTGGTTTTTAATGTGTTGTCTTTGATGATGAATATGTTTTCCCCGGGTCCCTCCGCGATATTTCCTTCGAGATTTAAAAAGACTGCTTCGTCAAATCCTTTATTACGGGCATATGTTCCACCTATCGTGGATAGAATATACAGCCCTCCCAACTTGGCTTTCATGTCGAACTGGCTGTAGTGAATACGATTCCATGGGAGAATATACACGTGGACTCCGAGTTCAGTTTTTTCTCCGAGGTAAGCCCCCCATTCCCAGGCACCGATGACCAATTCCACCGGACAGACTTTTGCCACCAGACCGAGGTTGCCGATGGAATAATAGAGCAGGGGCCGAATATAGGCGGAATCCAGTTTATTTTCTTTAATGACCAGCTTGATGGCATCCCTGATCTCATCTTTGTTGAAAGGAACTTTCATAAACAGAACGTCTGCAGAATAAAGGAATCTTTCTAGATGATCTGGAAGACGAAAAACAGCAGGTCCATTGGGAGTCTCATAGGCACGGATGCCTTCAAAAACGGAGCTGCCGTAATGAAGAGCGTGGCTCATAGAGTGGACAAAGGATTCAGACCAGGGAACAAGGTTTCCCATGTGCCATATGATCTTTGCCTTGGGAAAATGAGTATTATCGGCCATGGTTGCTCCTTTTGTATTTTAGTCGTCTTAAAATATCAAAGTTTGGATATTTTCCCGCTGCCGTTTTGGTTGTTGACCTGGTGTGATCGAATGGGATGAAAACCTGACAACGGAAGATTACGGTAGCATAATTGCATTAAAATGAAAAGCATGTTTTTCGATCCGAACTCTCATTTTATTAACAGATGATTTTCTCCTATTTTTTCAGACGGAACTCCCAAGAACAGACGACATCCTCCTGGTGCGGGTCCGGCGGGCAGACCAGACACTCTGTCTCTATCCTCGGATCGATGGTCTTGGCGAACAGACTGTATTCGATCATCCCTACAGGTTTGCAGGGGAAGTCAGGCAGCCCTTGTCTCGCCCTGGCTTCCTGGACGCGGCAGCGGTTCATGCGGAAAACACATCTGTCCTCGCTGACTTCTGCTGTCTCCTGGACGTTGATATGGGCGTATAGCCTGAAATTGAGAGCTTGGATGAGAGCCGGGATGCCTCCACCTGGTTCGATATCCAGTCTTTTCATGATGCGCTTTGCTTCGAGAACCGTGAATTTTTCCCAGGCCTTTTTATCCAGCTCAATTGCCGCCTCAAGGCCAAAGGCGTCTTCGACGGCGCGGAACCACAGACCGTCATGGGCCAGCCAATTTTTTGCGGCGTCTGTCAAGAGATCCTGCAGTTCGCTTTTGGAGAGTTCATCCAGCTTTTTCATCTCTTGTTCTTTCCTTTCATCTCCTATGATTTCCTTTGCCTAGAGGAATATTTTCATCATTTTTCTTTTGTTTTTGGAGAAGCAGGTTCGTAGAAATATTTTTCTTTGTGCGATACCATGATGATCCTTTCTTCTCTCTTCAGGGCATCGAGATATTTGAGAAGTTCGTTCCTATGCCGGCCGAGCGACTTCTCCAGGTCTTCGAGAGTGACCGGCCGGCGCCGGATCATGGTTAGAATATCATTCTTTGTTGACTCTGATTGCCTGGATTGATCCTTTCTTTCAAAATCAGCGATGATCTCGCATTTTTCGCCCAGGAAATGTTTGACGTTTTCCAGATCCTGCCAGCTCAGCGGAGCGGCGGACGGAAAAGCCGGGGGGCGGACGACCGTATTAAGCTGGATCAGATCCGGCTGAATTTCCTGGATAATCGCCTTGAGCTTCTTCAGATGCTCTTTGGAATCATTGATGCCTTTGGCCAGCATCACTTCCAGCCAAAGCTGCCCGCTGAAATTTTGCTGGAAGGTCTTGAGACCTTGGATCATGGTCCGGATATGGAGGTTAGAAGAAGGGCGGTTGAGCCTGACGAAAACGTCCTGGGTCGCTGCATCAAGTGAGGGAACAACCAGATCTGAACTGCGGAGGGCTTTCCTCACGCTTCTGTGTGTGAGCATGGTGCTGTTGGTAAGCACGGCAACAGGAATGGAAAAATTCTTTTGGATAGCCTTGATCATTCTTCCGATCTTCTTATTCAGTGTGGGCTCACCTGATCCTGAGAAAGTGATAAAATCAATTTTTCTGCCTTTGCCGACAGCCTCCCTTATTTGGGAGACGAGGGAAGAGACCGATCCATATCCCCTGCGCTTTGAACTTGTATGGGGGGTTGGGCCGAGCTGGCAGTATTGACAATCTAAAGAACAGGTTTTGAAAGGAAGGATATCAACTCCTAAAGAAAAACCAAGGCGTCTCGATGGGACAGGCCCATAGACGACAGGGCATCCCTTTTTATGTGTCATTATAGTTTTTCCGGTTTGTCAGACTTTATCCTTGTAAAGAGAGATAAATCTTTGAAGAGACCGGTCATATGTTTTTTCGATATCATCTGGAAAAAAGCAGGCTGGAAGCTCTTTCATCCGCCAGTGATACTGGATACATTCACAACAGACTCCCTTGCGGCTGCATGGTTCGTAGGAGCAGTTGCATTCGGATAGATTCTTATCTTGGTGACAGTCTTTCATTGGATTCCTCAAGGTTTGAAATTTTGCATGTTCTTATGGAGAAAATATCGATCTTTCGTCTGATCAGTTTTGCCGGTAATTCTTTTTCCAGGGAGATTGTTTATGCGAGATACGATCAGCCAGAGCACGCCTGAGAGTCTCGGCGGCAAGCTGGGCGCAGTGCACATCTTCCTTAGGCAGACCTTCAAATCTTTTCAGGATCTCATCAGCACTGACCGTTGCCAGCGCTTCCATGAAGGTCTTTCCGTATGCGAGCTCTGTTGCCAGGCTTCCACATGCGATCGTCATCCCGCAGCCGTCTGTTTGGTACGTGCATTCCTCGATAATGTCTGCTTTCATCTTGATGAACATCTCCATGCTGTCTCCGCAAGTGCCTTTTATTTTGGCGTATCCGTCAGGGGCGTCCATGGCCATCATGTTCCTCGGGTTCTGCCAGTGGTCGATAACGACTTTTGAATACCTTCTCCTCACTTGCTCAAGGATCTGCTCTTGGAGTTCTTTGGTGAATTTCTCGAGTTCCTTGTCTTTTTTCATTTATTAACTTTCTGGATGGGCAGCGGAAAATCCTTCAATCTTGTGAAGTGGTTATTATAGCAAAACAAAGGAGGCAAGAAAATGTGCTGAGCATAGAAGGAATGGCATCAGGGGTTCCTTAAACTGTCGAGCACATCCTGGAGGCTCTCAGAAAGCCTTTTTATCTTTTTTTGACTCATGCCTGCATATCCGAACCGAATACAGCCTGGAGCTCCGAAGACGGTTCCGGGAACTGCACTGAATTTTTCCGTCTCTATCGCTTTGTTCACAAAAGCCCTGTCATCAACAGAAACCTCCGCCGGCATGGACACCAGGACGCTTATGGCTCCCGAAGGATAGTCCCGGTCTCTGCCTGCCAAATGAAATCCTTTTTCCTTGAGAATCGAGATGATCAGCTGGCAGCGGCTCCACAGTTCAGTTTTGATCTCGGTGATGATCTTGGGATCCCGTCCTTCCTGGAGGTCTTTCACTTCTCCTCCCAGCAGGTCAATGAGCAATCGTTGTCCGAGAACATTGGGACAAGAGGAAAAAGAGCGGACCAGTTTCGGCATCCATGAGTTGGTGAAAGTCGTTTCGGTCGAGATCGCGTACCCGACTCGGGCGCCGGGGATCAGGTAATCTTTTGAAGCGGAGCTAACTACGACTGTGCGTTCAGGCGCGTAAGAGAGCATGGAATAGGGTCTGCCTTTGTAGCGGATGAAGTTATAGACCTCATCGGAGATGATGACCAGATTCAGGCGTCTTGCCAGGGCCGCAAGCCCTTTTAATTCCTCGTCCGTCAGGACATCTCCGGCTGGATTATTGGGAAAATTGATGAGAAGAGAGGTGATTTTGTTATCTTTGATGATCTTCTCTGCTTTTTTCAGATCGACTTCATAGTTTTTGTTGAAAATGGGGACGACCACAGGAGTCCCCCCGGCGTTTTGGATGATGCCTTTATAATTACTCCAATGCAGGGACATGACACCCACGTTCTGACCGAATGCAAAAACATGCATGACGATAGACAGCCCCTCTGTCGCTCCGTTTGTGATCGTCACATTTTCTTTTCCTAATCCCTTCGAGAGCGTTCCCTTCTTTTCATTGAGACCGAAAGCAAGGGTCCAGAATTTCCCGACGAGCTCTCGAAGCTCATCAAATCCTGCAGATGGACCGTAGTAGATTTCTCTTTCAGGGAAAATATCGATGATCTGGCCTTGGTCGCTGCGGATGAAATCAGGGTTTTTGGCGGCTTGGATTTTTGCTTTGGCGGCAATTTCGGGGATGATGGATTCTGACAAGAGAGTTTTTCGGATACCTTCTGGCATGTATTCCCAAGCAATATCGAGAAGAGGCACTCCGAAAGATTTAGGTTCACTCATAAGCTGTTCCTTTTTTTTCCAGATAAGAGGAAACAAAATCCCTAACGTCCTGTATCGTAAAGCCATACCGTTTCCTCAGCCGTCCAAGTGTTTCATCTAAAGGAACGTTTCCTGGAAGGCCAAGTGCTTGGACAATGGATTCAACCGGAATCCCGGTTTCGGATTCAATCTCTCTGAAAGTCATATTTCCGACGATTAAGAAAACGGATTTATCCTCAGCAAGGCGCCCCCGCGTGAATTTATCTGTATCGTCGTGGTCGTCCTGTCCGACATGCACTTCTGGGATGACATCATGTTTTACTGTCTGGTCTTCGTTTTTTACAGGAAGGGTTTCTTCGAGAAGAAGAGAGACCACTTCACGGACATCTGCAAGAGAAAATCCGTGCATGTTTCTCAGGCGGCCCAGTGTTTGCTCTGGAGGCGTGTTGTCGGGCAGCTCCAACTTTCCCAGGATGGCCTGCATCGTGATTCCTGTTGTGTTTGAGAGCTCTCGGAGGGTCATCTGTCCAGTGACCTCAATCGATGTCGAACTGTCAGGCAAATCCTTGTCGAGAGTGGCTTTCTCCTGTTCTGTGATATAGACCACTCGCCCCTCTCCTTCCTGTCCTTTTCCGTAGGACCCGTATTTTTGGGCGTGTTTGGGTGTGAACTGCCAGAAGAAAAAAAGGATAAGAAAGGAGGCCAAAACTGTAAGGACAAGAGAGGGAATCCATCCTTTTTTAAATAGGTTCCGCGCTTGGTTTGTTATCCATTTCCAGGAAAGGATCAGATGGACAACCAGCAGTGCGGTGAATGTGAACGAAAGATAAAGATGTATTTTTCCCCACTGGTGGCGATGGAGATTCCAAAAGTATTTGTCTCCCGGTTGAGTAGAAGGCCCCTCAGGCATAAGGATACCTATGATGGTCCCGATAAGAACCATTCCCACGACGCATAGAAAAAGAAGAGTGTCTACAGCATATCTTAATTCATTTTTTTTGATTTTCATGAGAGGGTGTCTCCTTGTTCAATAAAAGATTGAGTTGAGTCCATATATTTCTGATTTTGTCGGATGTCGGACTCTGGGACATCTCCACCAGGGGAACGCCATTGACCGTAGAGCGGATGACGTTTTCATCAAATGGGATCTTCCCGAGCATCGGGATCCGCTTTTGCCGGCACCATGACTCGATCTTTTCAGAGTTTTGGGGATTGATGTCGAATTTATTGATGCAGCAGGCTGATTGAGTTTGAAAATGACGGGCGGTTTCGATCACGCGTTTCATATCATGCATGCCCGAAAGGGTCGGCTCCGTCACCACGAGGGCATACGTTGTCCCGGAAAGAGAGGCGATGACAGGGCATCCGATCCCGGGCGGGCCATCAATAAGGATGAGTTCTCTTTTGTTTTTTTTCGCCAGCTCCCGTGATCTTTTTCTGACCTCTGTCACGAGTTTGCCGGAGTTTTCCTGGGCGATCCCGAGCCTGGCATGGATGAAATCTCCATATTTTGTTTCTGACTCGAACCACTCACCCGAGATGGTTTCCTCCATAACAATGGCCTCTGTAGGACATATGTGGGAGCAGACCTCACAACCCTCGCATGACAGGGGATCGATGGATATCTCGTCGCCAGCCGAAAGGATCGCGTCGAAGCGGCAGGTGTTCAGGCATTCCCGGCATTGCGTGCAATTTTCCTGGATGATCCTAGCGGTCTTATTCCCGTAGAAGGTGTGTGTTTTCTTTACGGTCGGATGGAGAAGAAGATGCAGGTTGGCGGCGTCCACATCACAATCTGCGACCGCTGCATTCTCGGCAAGGGCTGCAAAAGATGCACAGAGGACCGTTTTTCCCGTTCCTCCCTTGCCGCTGATGATCACGATCTCTTTCATTTTGCAGCTTCCTCCTCGGGTGATCGCGGCCGGTTCGCGAGACCCTTGAGGTCTTTATAAAGGGCCAGGAATTTTTTCTTGAGATCCGGGAAAGAGTCTATGAGGGTTAGACCTTTTGAACACAATTCTGCGATCCTTCTGTCCAGAGGGATTTCCAATAAGACAGGGATTCCTTCTGCCTGGCAGAATGATCTGACCTCCTCATCACCGAAACCGGCTTTATTGATCACCACTCCTGCAGGGATGCCCATCTTCTGCGCCGACTTGACAGCCAAGATCAGATCATGTAGTCCGAAAGGAGTCGGCTCTGTCACGAGACAGATAACATCGCTGTCCTTCATGGATTCGATGGCAGGACAGGATGTTCCAGGGGGAGCATCGATGATCACAGGGCCTGCATCCGGTATATGTTTTTTTACGGCCCTTATCAGAGGAGGAGAAAGGGCCTGTCCGATATCGAGCTTTCCATGGAAGAAGCGGATCTGACGGCTGTTTCCTTCTTCGAGAATGCCGATTCTGCGGTCGATCTCCTTTATGGCGTTCTCGGGACATAGAAGATGACAACCTCCACAGCCGTGACAGAGCTCAGGGAATACTAGAACTGAATCTTCCAGCACAGCCAGGGCGTTGAAAACACAGATCTTGGCGCATTCACCACAGTATGTGCATTTCTTTTCATCGACCTCAGGGACAGGGAGGGAGACGATGGTCTTCTTCGTGATCTTTGGTTTTATAAAGAAATGTGCGTTGGGTTCCTCGACATCACAATCCATGAAGGTAAGAGGATGCATAGCCTCGACTGCCTGTGCAAGATTGACGGCGACAGTGGTCTTTCCTGTCCCTCCTTTTCCGCTGGCCACCGTAATGATCATCAGAGAATGATCTCCTTTCCGACTCCGATATCGATGAACGAACTTCCGTATGCTTCTTGGAACATCTCCCGGGCTTCCTCTCCCGTGCAGTGACAGGGACCTACTTTGCCTATCTTCGAACTTTGGAAAAAACCGATGATCTCCTGCAATTCTGGTCTGGAAAATCCTGCCAGATGGAATCCCCCCATGACAAGGAACGGCGTCTTATGGAACAGGTTCTTTACCTGGTTGATGATCTTCACGATCCTCGGATGGGCACAGCCGGTCATGAGAACGAAACCCTTCTGTGTTTTCAACACAAGGGATTGTTCTGGGATCCATCCATGGATGACTCCTGAAGAGAATGCTTGTTTGCAGATCTCTTCCTGCCCCTGGATCTCTACATATCTTCCGCCGCACTGTTGGATGCTTTTTTTTATGGCTTTGGAAAAAGTGGAGGGGATGTAGACATCAAGGTCTCGATTTCTCTTCAGCAGGGTGCGCAGGCCTCCGGTATGGTCTTTGTGTTCATGGGAAAGGACCACGGCGTCAATGGTTTTAGGATGAAGGCCGAGATACTCCATGTTCGCCAGAAGAATGCGCCCGTCTGCACCGGAATCGAACAGAATGGTTTTTTCCAAACCGTGTATGAAAAACGAAAGGCCCCAGTCCGCTCTGAGCGTGTCTTGAAGGGATAAGTTGTCATAGACCACAGAAATATGGATTTCAGGAGAGCTGTTCATGTTGATGCCTTCGGATATTGTTCAGGCCTTCTTGTTTCCTGTTTCAACCTGCGCAAGAAATAGCTTTTTCCAGATCTTCCTCCAGGTCCTCGTAACCTTCACAGCCAACTGACAGACGGATAAGATCATCTGTGATCCCTGCTTTTTCCTGCGCTTCTTTAGGAACAGAAGCATGGGTCATGCTGGCAGGATGCTGGATGAGGCTCTCGATTCCCCCGAGAGAAACGGCCAAGGTGCAGAGATCCACATTGTTGATCATCTTTTTCCCCGCTTCGTATCCCCCTTTGAGCCCGAAACAGATCATGGATCCGAATCCTTTCATCTGTTCTTTTGCCAGGTCATGCTGGGGATGACTTTCCAATCCGGGGTAGTTCACCCATGAGATAAGGGAGTGGCTTTCCAGCCATTTAGCGAGCCTCATAGCTGTTTCCTGGCTTTTTTCAACACGCAAGGCCAGTGTCTTCACACCTCGAAGCACAAGCCAGGCTTGATGGGGGTCCATGGTCCCGCCCATCTGCCTCAAAACTTTCTGGATGGTCTCGAACATTGGTTTCTCTTTGGCAACAATAATGCCTCCCACCACATCGCTGTGACCGTTGATGAATTTTGTAACGCTGTGATACACAATATCCGCTCCCATTTCCAAGGGATTCTGGAGGAGTGGGCTGGCGAAGGTGTTGTCCACCACGAAAGTGATGCCGTTCTGCTGAGCCAGTTCAGAGCAGGCCGGAATGTCTGAAAGGATCAGGGTCGGATTGGCCGGGGATTCCACAAAGAGAAGCTTGGTGTTGGGATTGATGTGGGCCTTTATGCTGGCAATGTCTGAGGTGTCAATAAAATCGTAGGAGACACCGAATTTTGCAAAAAGGGTTTCGACGACGACGCGTGATGGGCCGTAAACGGCGGCCGTGCCGATCATGTGGGTGTCCTTATCAAGCAGAGTCATCAGCAGGGTAGTCAAAGCTGCCATCCCGGATGCTGTGGCCATTGCACCGTATCCCTTTTCCAGATAGGCGATATTGTCCTCCAGGGCCTTAGTGGTGGGATTGGAGATGCGAGTATAAATATATCCCTTTTCTTTCCCTGCGAAACGAGCCGCTCCTTGCTCTGCATTCTGGAATGAGAAGGTTGATGATTGGTATATGGGGACAGACACACCTCCATAAAGGGGATCCGGATGCTGTCCTCCGTGGATGACTCCGGTATAAGGGCTTTTTATCTTCTCATTTTTCATTTTTTTCTCCTATGAGCCTTATCATATGTGATTTGAGCGAAACGTTCACTTCGTATGGAGATAACCTATGAAAGAAGACAGCTATGTATCATCTCTCGTGCAGGAATCCTGCAGTGTGCAGGGAGGCGTCTGGCATCTCTCCGTGCTTCCACAGCATGTTGTTTCTCCAAGGGAGCGCTTGCTCGCGCCCATCAACGCGGGCGTTGATGGCTTTTTTTGAAGCTCCGTGCTGTGGCAGTTGGGACATTCTATGGTTTTTGTATTTTTATGAGACTGAACGAGTAACTCAAAACACCGCCCGCAATCCTGGCATTTGTATTCGTATATGGGCATTTCGTTTATCTTCCCCGTGTCATTTTTGTTCCGCATTTAGGACAGGACACATCGGTACAGGGAATACCTCTCTTGTGGGCTGCAGTGGCTCCACAAGACGGACACACGCAGTTTCCTTCCGGTCCGAGACCTCTGCCTCCCATGCGTCCCTGTCTTTGTCCTCTTCCTTGATTATTGTTTCCAATGGGCATTTCTTTCACCTCCTAATTATATTCTTCCATGATCGACTTGTCTTCTTTAAGCAGGTCATCGACGACGGTTTCCATGTCCATTTTTTCCCAGAATGGAAGTTTTTTATGGGCTTCCAGGTATTTTAGCGGGATGGGATGGGTTCCGATGACAACCGGTATTTTATAATAGGATTCGATGAATTGTTTAAAGGTTCGGATACGCGGGCAGGGAGGGTAGCCGACGACAAGGCCAGTGGCCAGGTGAATGACATCTGCCCCGTTTTTAATCATTTCCTCAGGGACGTATTCGATATTACCTCCGGGGCATCCCCCGCAGAATGAATATCCGACTACCTCGATTTGTTCTTCCTTGGGATAACGGGAAAAAGAACCCACTCTTTCTTTGATCGAGCGGAAACATTTCCCACCCCCGCATTCTTGGTAACGCCCGCAAATGATGATTCCTATTTTTTTCATTGCTTTCTCATTTTGATTCAACCGGCGATGTTGATGATGTTCTCTACGATCTTTCCGAAGGCAAGGCTTGCCTCCGAATCACTCCTCTTGTCGAGGAAAGACTGCCCGCTGTCCCCTAGAGAGACGATCTGAGGATCGATGGGGATGCTTCCCAAAAAAGGCACTCCCAGTTCTCGAGCCGCTTTTTCCCCTCCGCCTTTCATAAAGAGGTCTATCTTTTCTTTGCAGTGAGGGCAGGACAGGCCGCTCATATTTTCGATGATACCGAACATCCTAAGATTCAGTCTCGTGGCAAAAGCCACGGCTTTTCTCGAATCCATGAGAGAGACTTCCTGGGGTGTGGTAACGACCAGAGACCCGCTGGCCGGTATCAGCTGGGCAATGGAAAGTGGTTCGTCTCCTGTCCCGGGGGGGGAGTCGATGATCAGCCAGTCCAGTTCTCCCCATATCACGTCGCCGAGAAACTGCTGTATGGCCTTCATTTTCATAGGGCCGCGCCAGATGACAGGAAGATCCGGGTTTTCCAGAAGAAAGGCCATAGAGACGAGCTGGAGGTTTTCATTGACTTGAACGGCTTTGATCCCGTTTGACGAGATGTCCAGGCGTTTGTCTTCCACTCCGAGCATTTTAGCCAGATTAGGACCGTGTATGTCCACGTCTAAGAGCCCAACCTTCAGACCCTTTCTTGCCAGGGAAATGGCCAGGTTTGCTGCTACCGTGCTCTTCCCGACCCCCCCTTTTCCGCTGAAAACAAGAAGCCTGTTTTTGATCTTTTTTAAATTCTTTTCGATCTTCAGCTGTGCTTCGTCTTTAGCCATTAACTCTCCTTGGGCTTGAATTTGAACAGAGCCTCTTTAACAACACCACTCGATCCGGTCATGATCTGGATCCCGGCCGCATCGAGGACCTTGCGGGCATTCGGTCCGCAGTCTCCTGTTATAACCATCTTGACCCCTTTACCGGCAACAAGCTGGGCGGTCTGGACGCCGACACCGTGAGCCTGTTCAATATAAGGATTCTTCAAAGTTTCTATGTCTTTCATCTGGAGGTCGGTGAAGATCAAATATGCGGCCCGGCCGAATTTTGGGTCGATCTCTGCTTCTAAAGAATCACCGAGAGCGGTGACGCACACCTTTGTCTCGGGTACGGTGTCTGACCGAGGCTCTGCTTCTTTTTTGTCATGGCATTGACCATTTTCTCTCGTGGGATGGTCGCAGAGGTCCTCTCCGGACTCGAGTTTTTGTGCGATGTATTCCTGAATGACATCCTCCACGCGGCCTTGAATGCCTGTCATAGTGGCGATGTTCTTTTTGGAAAAAAGGTCCTGGGCACGGGGGCCCATACCACCTGAGATGATGAGCTCAACCCCTTTCTCTGATAAAAACTGAGGAAGGAAGCCCGGCTGATGGCCTGGATTTGGGATCTCTTCTTTTTTAATAATGCTTTCGCCCTCGATATCGATGAGCGTGTAAGAAGGACAGCGTCCGAAGTGTGCAGACACATATCCGTTATCAGTTGATATAGCTATTCTCATTTTTCCAACTCCGATTGATATTTAAATTTAAAAGAACTCGGTTTTTTTCTAAAGTTATTTCTTTTCTTCAAACTCCTTGATCTTGTTCTGAACAGTCTTGAGTTCATTCTTCAGAAGCGTGGCTTCTTCTTTAAGGATCTCGACTTCCTCTTCAGAAGTGATTCTTCTGGCCTCCCAGGGGCCAACGGGCATGGGATAAGGAGCGTATCCTCCCTGTGCCCAGCGAAATCCTCGGCCGCGTCCGTATCCGCGTCCGAAACCCATTCCAGAACCCCACTGCATATACCCTGGGCTGTTAAATCCTGCACATAAGCCCATGGCTCGGCCTGTTCGAGGCCCCATTCCTGCCGGTCCGGTTCTGTCTCCTCTTGGCATCTTATTCACCTCCTTTTGATTGGGATCGGCTGAGACATTTGCCGCAGATCCCTAAAAATTCGATATTATGGTCGGATATCTTGAAATCGTACTTTTTTGACAGGCTCCGTTCAGTTTTTTTTATCAACATGAGCTCTTCGTCCTCGAATTCTCTGTAGTCGATGATCTTCCCGCAATGGGTGCACATGAGGTGGTGATGATGACCCTGTTTTTCTGGGGACTTGAGTTCATAACGGGCTTGAGCGTCACCGGGCACGATCTTGTGGATGAGTCCTGTCCGGTTGAGAAGATCCATAGTCCGGTAGACCGTGGTCAAGCCCATTCCCGGATAGAGCTTGAAGAGGGATGCATAGATCTCTTTGACGCTCATATGGCGTTTGGTGCGGCTGAGAAGATCCAGGATGGCTTCACGGGGAGCAGTCCACCGTGTCATATGCTTGCCGTATCTTTTTTTTAGTTTATAAGGACCGTGCATGGTTGCCTCTCAAAATGATAATGATAATCATTATCAATAATAATGTAAGGTTTTACCTTTTTCATGTCAAGTCTTTTTTCATCCTTATTTTACTTTATGAATAATGGATACAGCTCCTCTGGATTGTCACCTGTATGCATATGTTATATACTCTTCCTGAATAAAAACTTGAGAGAGAGAACCATGACCGAATATTCAGATGAGGAAGCCAAAGCCGGGCTCAAGGACAAGCTGCCGGAGATCGCAACCTTTCCAAATCAATTCCCTGATTATGAGATCAGAATGGAGGTTCCTGAATTCACATCGGTCTGTCCCAAGACGGGCCTTCCTGATTTCGGCATGCTCTATATCCGGTATGTCCCGAAAAAGAGCTGTCTTGAGCTGAAATCTTTTAAGATGTACCTGCTTGCCTACCGGAATCTCGGGATATTTTATGAGAATGCAGTGAACCGCATCCTTGAGGATATTGTGGAAGCGTGTCAGCCTGAAAAGGCAATGGTGACGGGCGAGTTCAACCCGCGAGGCGGGATCAAGACTGTGGTTGAAGCCCGTTTTCCTAGAGAAGAACCACCCCCCGCTCGTTGATATTGCCATGTTTTTATTTTGAATCCTTCTCCAATCTCCCTTGATTCTTGCCTTCCCTGCCCAGAATCAAATCTTGGGAACAGATCTAACTTTTTTTGTTTTTCTGGCAGTGATTGATTTGTCGGGTAAAAACAAGTATAAATGAGACGATGATCCTTTTTGAAATAGTCAAATCTCTCCGCCCTTACCAATGGATCAAAAACCTGTTTATTTTTGCGCCGCTCATTTTTTCTTTGAACATATTCGACCTATCCCTAGTGCTTAAAACAGCCGGTGCTTTTGCGGTGTTCTGTGTTATTGCAGGCGCCACTTACATCATCAACGATATCAAAGACATCGAAGAAGACAGGCTTCATCCCTTGAAGTCCAAACGGCCGCTGGCCTCTGGCAAGCTCTCTGTCGGCCAGGCGGTGATCTCGGTGGTGCTGTTGGTTGTGCTGGGATTAGGAGCAGCCTTTCTTCTTCATTTCCACTTTTTTCTCATCTGCCTTGTGTATTTCCTTTTGCAGCTTGCTTATTCATTCCGGCTCAAACACATTGTCATCTTGGATGTCTTCATTATCGCCGCTGGATTTTTCATCCGGGTTATCGCAGGTGGACTTGCTATTGAAGTCGATATTTCTCCCTGGTTGCTTATCTGTACCATCCTTTTGTCTCTTTTTCTGGCTTTGAGCAAGAGACGTCATGAGTTGATCGTTTTGGATAAGAGCGCCGCCCAACACCGTCCTATCCTCAAAGAGTACAACACAACTCTTCTGGATCAGATGATAGCTGTGGTCACCGCCTCCACAGTCATCGCCTATTGTCTTTACACCATCTCAACTGAAACAATTACCAAATTCGGAACCAGCAAGCTCATCTATACCGTTCCTTTTGTTCTCTACGGTATTTTCCGGTACCTTTATCTGATCCATCAAAAAGCGGAAGGAGGCAGCCCTGAGATCCTGATCATCAAAGACAAGCCTCTTCTCATTGATGTCTTTTTTTGGATAATCACGGCTATTATTATCATTTATGTCTGAGCGGGAGCTTCAATCATCATGAGATCTATAGTTGCGATTCTAAAAACGACTCCCGAGACAGTCCTCCAGGACTACAAAAAGGTGATGCACCTGGCCGATTATCAGGATTTTATCGCCAGCGACACGGATACATTGATCAAGTTGAACCTTTCCTGGACCAAATACTTTCCTTCCTGTTCGAGCCAGCCGTGGCAGCTGGAAGGAGTGTTGTCCACTCTTTTGGAGGATGGTTTCAAGAAAGAAAAAATATCGGCCATAGAAAATAAGACTGTGGTCACCCATCCTCGAAAAGGCGCAAAAAACAACAGGTGGATGCCCATCCTTGAGCGGACCGGAATTCCGTTTATCCCCTTGACCGAAGTCGAATGGGGAACCCACGCATTTAAAAATGAACTGCTCAGGCTCGACCGCATATTTCCTGAAGGAATTGAGATCCCAAAAATGTTTCTCGGAAAAAATGTGCTCCACCTTCCCACGGTGAAAACCCACGGCCATTCTGTCACCACGGGCGCGGTCAAGAATGCTTTCGGAGGCTTGTTGAAGGAAGTCAGGCATTACGCGCATAAATACATCCATGAGGTTTTGGTTGATCTGATGATCATCCAGAAAGAGCTGCATCCTGGGATCTTCTCTGTGATGGACGGGACGATCTGTGGAGACGGGGCGGGCCCGAGGACGATGAGGCCCCGTGTGAAGAATGTTCTTTTGGCCGGAGCAGACTCAGTGGCTATTGATGCGGTTGCCGCTAAGATCATGGGATTTGAACCGCTTGAAATACCCTACATACGCATGTGCCATGAGAGGGGATTAGGGACAGGCGATCCAGATAAGATCGACATTGCAGGCGACGATATCTCCGGAATGAATTTCGGATTTAAATCCAAAAGGAGTTTTGTTATCTGGGGGGATCAGATGCTCCGGATCGGTTTTTTGAGGTTCCTGGAAAACCTCCTCCTCAAATCCCCTCTTGTTGCTTGGGCACCGCTGGCCAGCAATTTCTATCATGACTTCCTTTGGTATCCCTTGATCGGGAAACACAGGATACGTCAGTTCCAAAAGACGGAATGGGGAAAGATCTGGCGATCCTACTGATGTGATCTGTCCTTTATTTCTTGCCGGTTGAAGGGAATCACTCTTTGCCTGAACCAGATTCCGAAGCCCTGATAAAAGCATTGGTCTGGTCGATCTTGAACTCGGCTTTTTTAATCTGTGCCATATCCGTGGAAATTTCCAGGGCGCGCTGGAAATTCCCCAAGGCCTCCTCGTGATCTCCTCTCAAGTTGCTCCTGTCTCCAAAATAGATCTGAATATAAAAATTGTTTTCATAATGCTCCGGGTGTTTGTTGAAATCGATGTAGTTGGGAGCGAAGGTATAGTTGTATTTATCAGGGTAAGTGATGAACTGTCTTTTGTTTTCCAGACCGAATGTGATCCCGACAGTGAGCAGAACGGTCCCGATGAACAAAGATCTGTATTTTCTAAAGAAAGGGGGTTTCTCTAGAGGGGCATGCGCACCTTCCTGGTTCGCTGTCATCGGATCAACCGGAAGCATTTTGAAAGCCAGGATGAAACTGAAGCCCGCGAGAAGCGCACCAGCCAATAGGTCCACAATATAGTGATCTCCTGTATATACGATGGTGAACAGCATTATCGCCGTGTAGAGATGGAAAGGGAGGGATTTCCACCGGTAGATTCGCCAGAGAATGAGGCTGCAAAGGACTGGGAAAGCCGTATGCAGGGACGGCATGGCTGCGATCGGATTGGTGGCGAATCCAGAAGTGACATCTGGAATCGCCAGGTTATAGAGGTCGATATTAAAATGAGTCAGCTCGGGAATGAGATGGAAAACATTGGCCGCCATCCAGGGGGGAACGGTGGGGATGATGAAGTAAAAGGACACTCCGATGATGGTGAGAAGATAAAAAGATATCTTGTAAGCATTAAAATGCTGGGATTTGTACAACCAAATGAAAAGGCCTATGAAAAGGAATGTGATGAAATGGGTTCCGTGGTTGACAGTCAGGACCCTTTCAAACCAAGTGAAATGGTCTGGATTCAGGATGGCTTTCTGGACCTCATTGGCTGGGATCTTTCCGAAAAGGAGTTTTTCCAGCTTGATGACATAGAGGGTATGGACAGGGAGATTGAGTTTGCAGGTCAGGATATAGATCGTTCCGCGCATGCTGTCGAAAAGATAGAGCATGGCGATGAAAACAAACCAATCCTTGTAAAGATATCTTAGTTTTCCCAGATAGACGCTGATGAGAACAATGAAAAGCAGTAGAACGATCTTGGGAGTGAAGACAAAGAGATCGGCCATATAAAGTCCCAAGAAAAAAAGGATCAGAAAAAATGCGAGAAAATAGATTGGGAATTTATCTTTGAAAGCCGCTGACATTTTTTTTGAAATGTTTTTCATCCGTTTTCGACTCCTTTTTTGTGGTGAGGCATCCAGTTTTTTATGCTTAACAGAGAAATAGACAGAAGGATGATCAAATACAATCCGATACCCATAAATCTGATTTGATTGAACGGGAAACCCCCGTACCTTGGATAACTGAAGACAAGAAAAGAAATAAGAAGAGAGAGGAAAAGAAGGATCGGTTTTTTTTGAGAAACTCCTTCCCTGAATAAATATGCCATTGGAAAGATCATGATCACATAGTGATGGCTCCAGGAGATGGGAAGGAGCATCAAACTCAGGACAAAAATGACTGACCCGATAAAGGGGAAATCTTCGGCCATGATCCGCTTGCGGAGTGGGAAGGTAAAAAGAAAAGCGATCAAAACCAGCGCTGCCGCCGTGATGACGATAACTAGGGCATGATCCGCTATGGGAAAGAGTTGAGAGAGAAATGCCTTCAGAGAGTTGTTATCCTGATGGGAACTAAAACCTTTTAAAAAAGCGGATAGAGAGCCTCCATTGAATGAGCTCAGATTCATCCTGATATAAGCCATCCAGTGGCGGATCCCGAACAGGATCGATGATATTGTGAACAAACCCAATAAATTGAGAAGAGTATAGGAAAGGGGACGGAATTTCTTTTTTATGAGAAAGTAGAAAAGAAAAAGGACAGGGTAGATTTTAAAAACAATGGCCAGGCTCAATACCGCCGAACCAGCGTAATCATGGTCGTTCTTAAGAAGATAAAAGGCCAGCAAGATAAGAAAAAAGACAAGGATATTGACTTGGCCGTGATTGATGGTTGCCCGCAACGGAAGGTTGTAGGCTAACAGAAGGAAGAGGAACAGAAGGAGAAACCGGTTGGCCCGTTCGCCGGTTTCTTTCAGAAGAAGGTAAACGAGGAAAAGACACCCGAAAGTGAACACCAGGTTGAGAATATAGAGAAGCGTGAAATACACAGAATTCCCGAGCAGGCTGAGCGGAATAAAACATTGAGCCACAAAAGGAAGGTAGATATAGGGATAGACGGATACGCTTTTTCCGAGTTCTGATTCCGCCAGACTTTGAAAAACACTTTGATCGTACACAGCGAGACCTTGCCGCATTCCTTTAGCTGCAATATAGAAAGAAGGAGAATCTGTGTCCCAGGTGAGAAGACTGGGAAGGGTTTGAGTCAAAAAGAACAAGGCAAGAAAAACGATGATGCAGATGAAGATGATTTTTTTATACGAGAGAAGGCTATCCACGGCATGGAAGATATCCTCTGCAGTCACTTTTTTTCTGAAAAATTGAACAGCTTTCATTGTGGCCTGAGTTTAGTCCTTTCCGGTATCCGAACGAATGTTTGATTATAAAGAACGATGTCTTTTTCGAAATCTAAAAATGTTTCGACCGGGAAAAATCCGGCTTCAGGATCTGAAGAGGAGAAATTCCAGTTTTCCCGGATCCCATCACTCCCCAAAGAGACAATGAGATAATCCCCTTTTCCTTCCAGCGAAAGGCCGTATTGAGCGAGGGCTCCTTCTGTCCATATCCAGTATGGGTTGCCCCACCAATCCTTGATGCGAAGGATACGAATGTAGGGAAGAACCTCTCTGACAAGTGTTTTTTTATAGCTGATACTCCCATTTGGATTAGAGGGGGAAGCGGAATGTTCGGTTGTGTAATCTTCGATCGCGTCCGCCCAGAGATTCATATCGGCCATCGTTGATCTTGCAGCCGCTTTTTCGACCGCCATCTTGTAGTGGGGGATCATAACCACCACGCAAACGGCTATGATCATGACTGCTGTAAGCAGTGTGCCAAGGGTTATCTCTTTTTTTTCCATTCCTGGGCCGGACGAATTTTGCCTTGTATTGTAACAGCCGGGCTGAGGTGTTTCAATCGCCTTGAAGGGTGAATTTCTGGGGGGAGATTTTTGCCGTCCTATCACCATCAGGGGTGAGATATCATTTGATCCCATATAGCCTTTGCAGCTGAACTCCCAAACGGATGTTGGCCTGACCGTCCTCGAGAGCCTCGCGGACAAGCCGCAATGCTTTTTTTGTGCTCCATTTTAAAATGGATTGCGGCTGTAGCCAGATCGGTATGCTATCAGGAAACGCATTCCTTAGACGCCGGATGACGGGATAGTTCAGGTCTTTGGTGACCACTATCTTGATTTCATGTGCTTTTTTCTTGTATTCGGGACGGAATGCATATGCATCGGGCTTGGGGGAGACGGTGTACCAATCGACTGGGAGATTGCAGGAAAGAGTGGCATTGGTTTCGACCTGGATAAAAAAACCCAGCCTCTTCAAGCTCAGTATCAGAGAAGTGATATCCTGAACAAGAGGCTCTCCTCCTGTGAGACAGATCCATTCTGCGGGATAGTCGGTATGGATGTGCCGGACCTTATCCACGATCTCCTGCATGGTTTTTTCTCGGCCGCCGGTCCAGGCGTATCGGGTGTCACAGAAAGAGCATTGAAGATTACATCCTGAAAGACGGATAAAGATGGCCGGAGTGCCCTGCCTCAGACCTTCTCCCTGGATGGACGGGAAGATCTCAGTTATCTTCAGAGTAGGTAGCGGATGCATCATCGGATTCCCAGACTGTGACCTCGGAAACAGGAAAACATTTTTTTAATTCCTGGTAGAAATGACGGGATAGATTCTCTGCAGTTGGATTGAAATCATAGACATCATTGAGGAGTGTATGGTCCGGCATGATCTCTTTGATTTTTGCCTTGATCGTCTTGAAGTCTATTCCGATGCCGATCTTATCCAAACTGTTTATTGAGATCTTCACTTCGACCGCAAACGTATGCCCGTGGACCTTTGCACAATCCCCTTTGTAGCCCTTTAGATAATGGGCAGCCTGGAATCTGTCTTTGACCATGAGAGTCCACTTCATAAGAGGCCTTCCATTCTTGTTCGGGTGATGAGAGGGTCTTCCTGACCGACTTCTTCCCATGCCTCCTGCCGGAGGAGGCATGCCGAACACGTTCCGCAAGGAACGATCCGGCCGGCATAACAGGAGACTGTGCGGGAATAATCCACTCCCAATGACAGGCCGGTCCGGATGATTTCGGATTTCTTTTTGTTGATGAAGGGAGCGATGATCTTGACAGGGGTTTTGGACAATCCCAGTTTTGTCCCCTTGTTGATGGCTTGCTCCATGGCGCTGACAAAGTGGAGGTGTGTGTCAGGATAATGTGGAGAATCGACGATATTGAATCCGCAGATGATATGATCGATCTCCAGTGTTTCTCCAAAGGCTGCCGCAAGTGCCAGGAGGATCCCATTTCTGAAAGGCACATAGGTGGAGGGGATCTCTTCTCCGAGCTGATCGCGATGGGACACCTGAGGAAGGGCAATGCTGGTATCGGTAAGTGCCGATCCTCCGATCTGTGTCAGGTCTATCTGGAAGACTTTGTGCGGGATATGAAGCTTCCTGGTTATTTCTATGGCGTTTTCGATCTCGACCTTGTGCCTCTGTCCGTAATCAACCGTCATGGAATGGACCTGTCCATAATTGTCTTTTGCCCAGTAGAGAGCGGTTGCGGAATCGATTCCGCCTGATAAGAGCACTATGCATCTTTTCATTCCGGTTGATTCTGATGATAATGAATAGCCTGTTTTTTTGCAAGATTGATTGGCATACCTGAATTCACTTGCATCTTTACTTTGCGATTGGATTATGCCATCGTATTAGGCAAAAAAAGAAAGAAACATGAAGGCAGAAGATGTGAATGATCGGGGATCGAGCAAAGAAGAACAGGAGAGGAATTTTCATTTCCTGTCTCAGGCTGGATCGGGCATGGATGTGACCGTGCGGGACGATCATTATGAGTTTTCCTGGCTTTTGGATGCCGTTCATTCCTGCCGGAAAAAAAACGGCCGTTTTCGATTGATCGATTCCGGAAAAACAGAAGGACTTCAGCTTGAATGGCTCCTGGAAGCAGGCGCCGATCTTTTTACATCAAGTAACGCAGTCCGGGAAGAGGAGGAGCTTGTCAGATTTGCGACCGCATGCCGAAAAGGGAGAGCCGTCCTTGCTTACTTCCATCAGGAAGCGGTCCTTCAGAGTGAGAAAAAGAATGACGTTGACCGGATCGATCTCATGAAACTGGGGAGATGCGGGATCTACATCCATCTTTCTGACAAAGAAGCGAAAAATGATCCTGCTGAGCTCGAGAAGACCGCATTTTCCTGCCGGAAGGGAGGGAGCTGGCTTGTCTATTATCACCGTGGAGTTTTAGAAAAGAGCCTGGGATCATTGACCGAGAATGGAGCTTGGATCCATATCCTATCGGATCGCATCCAGAATGAAGAACATGTTATGCTCGTGAAGGATATTACAGCCGCGGCCCGGTCCATGGGCTCGAATATGATCATACACTCTGATGGGCCGGCGGAATGGAATATCCTCGAAGATCTGATCGAGGAGAAAGTTGTCTTTATCCCAAAAACTCGCTGTTTTGATTATAAATCTCCCTATAAATTCCTTGAAAAAGTGATCGCCAGAACGCGGCTGCCTTTTCAATCCTATTACCTTTATCCTGACATCATGCTCTGAATCATGGATTTCAGCCGATCTCTAAATATTTTATTTCCCACTTGAGCGGTGGTTCACCAGAGGAAATCTCTTCCGTTTCCAGGGATAAAGAGACGACATTCCATCTATAAATCAAATACATGTGGAAAAAGAGATGTCTATTGGATATAATTTTTTTTTATTACGCGGAATATATTCGACCCGGATGCCATTTTTGTGATTATTTTGTGCTGATTCTCCCGGCAGCCTGGAAAGGAGGAGGAGATTTGAATGACTGAGAAGCGCAAAGACAGCCAAACACAAGAAGCTCTTGAGGAGATAAGAAAAGCCGAGAAAAAAGCGCACAGGATCATAATAAAATCGAAGGAAGAGACGTCGTATTCGATCATCCAGAAAGCGCATAAAGATGCCGGGGATATAAAAGAAAAAATATTGACTGACGCCAGAAAAAAAGCCCAGGCAGCTCAATCAGAGATAACAGGAAATGCCTCTGATGATGTCGCAAAGATACGGCAAGAAGCAAAAAACGAGATCGCATCCCTGAACAAGACTGCAGAAGGAACCCGGGCGGATGCGGCCGCCAAAACAAATAAAAAAATACTCGAAATAATAAAAAAGGAATCCTGGTGAGTTATGGCTGTTGCTGAGATAAAAAAGATCACCTTCCTTGCCCATACTGAGATACGGGAGGCTCTCGTCTCAGCTCTCCAAGAGGAAGGGACGGTCCAGATAGAAGAAGTGAACACCGAGGAGCTCAAGCTCGCCAAACGTCTCGAGGACGTTTCAAAGATCGACTATCTTCTTCACCGTATCAAGCATGCAATTGATTATCTTTCACAATGGGAAGATGGAGGACTGTTAAAAAAAATCTTTACGGGAAAACCCGAACTGTCTTCTCAACGGAAAGAAATGATTTTGCGGGATGATTTTCTTCCTCTCGTAGAGAGGATAGAGAGAATCGATGAGCAGAAAAACAACCTGCTTTCCCATACGCGATTCTTGGAGAAAGAAATTGAATTTCTTAAACCACTCGATAAGCTGGATCTCCCCTTAAAAAAAATCGGCGCCACTGAACGGACAATGGTCCTTCTGGGTGTCATGCCTTTCGCAAGATTCAAGGAGCTGCCAGCCAGGATCGAAGAAGAGGCTGTTTGGTATCATGTCATCTCTCAAGATAAAAGACGCGTTAATCTATTCCTCGTTTTGTTAAAAGATGAGGAGCCCCAGATCGATGCGATTCTTCGCGAGCTTGATTTCCGGCCGTTCCATTTCACAGATCCCATTCTGAGCCGGGTTAAAGATGAGGATACGGCAGAAGATGCTTTTAACATCCTTACTCAAGAGATAGACCAGTTGAGAAAGGACATGAATAGCCTGGACGAAGAAGCCAGGAGACTTGTCCCGCGCCGGCTGCGGCTGATGCAGGTCTATGATGTGCTGAAGAATGAAAGGAACAAACAGGTATCTTCCGGCCTGATGGGCGAGACAGAGAAGGTGTTTTGTATCGAAGGATGGATATGCACTCGAGATATCAAGAGGCTGGAAAAAAAGCTCAAGCCTTTCTCGGAATATGTCTCCGCAAATATCCGCTCTCCCTTTCCGGAGGAAAATCCGCCGGTGATATTGGAAAATCCCAAGGCCGGAAAACCTTTTGAATTGATCACCAAGCTCTACGGCCATCCCCTGCCCGGAACAGTGGATCCGACCCTTCTCCTTGCTCCTTTCTTTTTTATTTTTGTCGGGCTGACTGTCAGCGAGGCAGGATACGGCCTGGTGGTGGCGCTTTTGAGCTTTTTGTACATCAAGTTTGCCAAGCCAAAGGGTGGAACCCTGCGTTTTTTACAGCTCATGGTGATTCTCGGGATCTCCACCGTCATCTTCGGGACGCTCGTCGGCGGGTGGTTCGGATTCCCTATCCGCAAGCTCATGATTTTGGATCCCCTGCAGAATCCGGTTTCTTTTCTTGTTCTTGCCCTTGCACTTGGTTTTGTCCAGGTCTGGTTTGGAACTCTAATAGAAATGATCAGCCGTCTGCGCGGTAAAGAGTATTTGAACGGGATCTTTGTCCAAGGAGGATGGCTTCTTCTTCTCCCTGCCCTTGTTCTATACGGGACCATAAAGGATCCTGTTTTCGGATTACTGGCCCTTGTCGGAGCGGCTGGGATCGTTTTGTTCGCTGCACCCAGTAAAAACCCTTTGGTCAGATTTTTCGGCGGATTATACAGCCTGTACGATATCACCCGGTATCTTGCTGACATTCTCTCTTATTCCCGTCTTCTGGCATTGGGATTGGCCACGAGCGTGATCGCCATGGTGGTGAATACGCTTTGCCAGACCGCTCTTGGAATTCCTTGGGTAGGGTGGCTTTTTGCCGGCCTTATATTCATCGGGGGCCATCTTTTCAATCTTGGAATAAGCTTCTTGGGTGGTTTTGTTCACTCCATGCGGCTTCAGTTTGTCGAGTTCTTCAGCAAGTTCTTTAAATCCGGGGGAAAGCCATTCAAAGCTTTCGCGCTGGAGAGCAAATATGTTGATTTTATTTGAATTAGAAAATGGGACAATAAAGTTAAAAGTAAAGATACATTGATAGATGAGACGGATAAAGTTTAATAGGAGGTGGATACAATGGCCATAGGAATGATTTTAGCCATATTCGGCGCGGCAATTTCTGTCATCCTGGGCGGAATCGGATCTGCGATCGGGGTGGGATTGGCCGGGCAGGCTTCAAGCGGTGTCATGAGCGAAGATCCAGAAAAATTTGGCAGCCTGCTTTTGCTTGTCGCACTGCCTGGAACTCAGGGGATTTATGGTTTTCTCAGCTCTTTTCTGGTGATTTTAAAGATCGGTTTGACCGGAGGAACTTTGGCTGTCTTGACCACATCTCATGGGTGGCAAATTTTGGTAGCCTGCCTTCCCGTCGCCTTTACAGGACTGGTTTCGGGCATTCACCAGGGAAAAGTCTGTGCATCCGGTGTTTATATGGTTGCTAAACAACCCAAGGACCTCATGAAGCCCGTTATCATGGCGGCTTTGGTTGAGACGTACGCGGTTTTGGGTCTTTTGATCACCATTCTTTTGTTGAACGGCATCAAGATATAAAAAAGGGATAGAAAGCTGGAGCCATGAGTCTTGAGAAAATAGTCGAGAAGATTCTATCCGACGCAAAAGCAGAGGCGGACCGGATCGTTCAGGACAGCGAAAAGAAAGCGGAAGAGATTCGGCAGGCCGCGCGCCTGGAAGCTGAAGATCAGGCAAAGCAGCTTTTAAAAGAAGGAGAGCGCCTGGGACATCTTGAAGCCAGCCGGTTATTGACCGAAGCCCGTTTAAAAAAGAAACTGGAATTGCTGGCCTGCAAACAATCGCTTATCGATGCCGTCATGGAACAGGCGTTCGATAAGAATGTCCGGCAGGCTGCTCGATTCAAGAGAAGAGTGGTTTATAAGGACGAGGAAAAAGAAGAGACCTTTGATGAAAAAAGAATCAAAGATGAGATCCGCCCGAGACTGGAGAACTACATCGTACGGGTGCTGAAGATATGAGATTAAGATCTCGGCTGGATTATGTGTATGCGGTTGGCCGCGTACGCGCCTTGGAAAGAGGTTTGATGCAGAGTTCCATGTTCAGGGAGGCTACCGAGGAGAAAGATTTTTCCAGTGCACTGAAGGTCATATTCGACAGAGGTAGTTTCAGCAAAGATTGGTCCGATATTAAAGAGATCTCCGAGCTGGATGAGATCCTGAAATATGAAGAGGTCCAGTTGAACAAGACTGTTTTCGAGCTAATGCTGGATGAAGAATTCCTCAAAATCATAGAGTTGATCGACCGTCCTCAGGAAGCACTGCTCTCGGCGGAAAAGTCAGGAAACATGTTCATGACTGGGTATATCAGGCATTCCATAGACCTGGGGAATTTAAAGACCTTTCTCCGTTGTAAATACCTCGGACAGCATGCAGACAGCCTCAAAGACCGCCTTCAAGAGGGAGGGTATATCGAGGGGAAGGTTTTCATTGATAATTATGAATTGTCTTTTTCCGAATTCAGGGAAAAGCTTCATGTTTCGCCCTACAAGGATTTGTGGGAAGAAGTGACGGATGCCCTTGCGGAAAAGGATACATTTATAGTGATGGAGAGGGGATTCGAGGATTTTCTTATGGATTATCTGCACCGCGCCAGATACATCGTTTTTGGACCGGAGCCTGTTTTTGCCTTTGCTCTTGCCAGAAAAAGAGAGTTGAGGTTGATCAGGTTGGTCGCCACTGGAAAGGTTAACCAAATTCCCACCGGAATGATCAAAGAGAGGATCAGTGAGACCTATGTCTAAAAAGATGGCCATCATAGGTGATTCCGAACTCGTATTTGCCTTTAGAGCTCTTGGATTAAGGACATATACACCCAAGGGGATAGACGAAGCCAGGGCTGTTTTGAGAGGCTTCGAAAAGGAAGATGTCGTCCTCTGTTTTATTCATGAAAGTTTTCTCCAGCCCCTCGAAAAGGAGATTGCAGACCTGAGAAAAAAAATATTTCCTGTGGTGGTTGGATTTTCTGATTACCGAAAAACAACCGATCACCTCAGCACTCTGATGAGGGAGATGGCTGTCAAAGCTACGGGATCGGTTTCTCTTGTAAAAGGTGAGTGAGATGGAACAAGGTAAGATTATTCGAGTTGCTGGCCCTCTTGTGGTCGCTTCGGGATGTTTGGGTGCCAAGATGTACGACATGGTCAAGATAGGAAAACTGGGATTGATCGGAGAGATCATCGAGCTGAAGGAAGACAAGGCTTTCATACAGGTGTATGAGGACACCACTGGCATCGGGCCGGAGGAACCGGTTTATCTGACTGGGAAGCCTTTGAGCGTGGAGTTGGGACCAGGGCTGGTCTGTTCCATCTATGATGGGATCCAAAGGCCTCTGAATGTCATTCGGGAAAAGACTGGGGATTTTGTTCCTAGAGGGATTGAGATGCCCTCGCTCGACAGAGAGAAAAAATGGGATTTTTCCCCACTGGTTGAAAAGGGACAAAATGTCCAGAGCGGGGATTTTGTAGGTGAGATCCAGGAAACTCCTTTGATCAAACACCGGGTGATGGTCCCGCTTGGAATATCAGGGAAGGTGAAGGAGATCAATGGAGGAAAACTTACGATTGACCAGGTCGTGGCCAAGATCGAGACCGATGGCGGGATCGAGGAAATTAAAATGTTCCAGGTATGGTCCATCCGGAAGAACAGGGAGGTCAAGAAAAGGTTGATGCCTGAGGAGCCCTTAACAACAGGGCAAAGGGTATTGGATACGCTATTTCCTATGACCAAAGGGGGGACAGCCTGTGTGCCGGGCCCTTTCGGCAGCGGGAAGACTGTTGTCCAGCACCAGCTAGCAAAGTGGTCGGACGCCCAGATCATCGTGTTTGTCGCCTGCGGCGAGAGGGGAAACGAAGTGGCTGATCTTCTGATGAGCTTCCCCGATCTGAAAGATCCTCATTCAGGCAGGCCCCTGCTTGAGCGGACGATCATCATCGCCAATACCTCGAATATGCCGGTGGCTGCTCGAGAAGCATCCATCTACACGGGAATGACGATCGCCGAATATTTCCGGGATATGGGGTATTCCGTAGCCCTTATGGCAGACTCTTCCAGCCGCTGGGCCGAGGCGCTCAGAGAGATCTCGGGAAGGATGGAGGAAATGCCTGGCGATGAGGGATATCCTGCTTATCTTGCCAGCCGGCTTGCCGAGTTTTATGAGAGGGCAGGGAAAGTCAGATGTCTTGGATCAGATGACAGGATCGGGGCCCTCAGCGTCATCGGAGCGGTTTCTCCACCAGGGGGAGACCTGTCCGATCCTGTGGTCCAGTCGACCCTCAAGGTGGTAAAGGTTTTTTGGGCGCTGGATGACAAGCTGGCAAACATGCGTCATTTTCCTGCAATAAATTGGCTCAACAGTTATTCTCTTTATGTCGAGAATATCAAGAATTACTGGAAAACTAATGTGGCAGAGGAATTTGCTGATCTCAGACAGGATGCTATGCGTCTTTTGGAAGAAGAAGCCGAGCTGCAGGAGATCGCCCGTCTTGTAGGAGTGGAATCCCTTTCCTTCAACGAGCGTCTGATCCTGGAATCGGCCCGGTCCATTCGGGAGGATTTTCTCCATCAGAACGCCTTTCATCCGCAGGATACCTATACCTCCCTCCGGAAGCAGTATCTTATGCTGCGGACGATCCTTCATTTTCATCACTGCAGCCAGAAAAGCCTCGAAGAAGGTGTCGACCTGGACAAGATCCTGGGATTGGCTATCCGGGAGGAGATCGCAAAAATGAAATATTTGCCTGAAGATGACGTGGGCGTCCTGGAGATTTATATGGAAGTGGATGCCTTGTTCAAAGAACTGGCTCAAGATAAAGAATGAGGAAGAACGATGCAAAAGGAATATTTAACTGTATCAAACATAGTGGGGCCTCTTCTTATTGTTGAGAAAATAGAAGACGTGAAATACGGCGAGCTGGTCGAGATCGAGACAGGAGGCGGACAGTTGCGGAGGGGCACGGTTCTGGATATCTCGACAGACCAGGCTGTTGTCCAGGTTTTCGAGGGCACGGTCGGCTTGGATATAGATAAATCTCGCGTGCGTTTTCTTGGACGTTCACAGCAGCTGGGGGTTTCTGAAGAGATTGTGGGACGGATTTTCGACGGGTCCGGGCGTCCAAAAGACGGCGGGCCACAGATCATTGCCAAAGAGATGCTCGACATCAACGGCAATCCCATCAATCCTCAGGCCAGGGATTATCCTTCTGAATTCATCCAGACCGGCATTTCCGCTATCGACGGCATGAATCCTCTGGTGAGAGGACAAAAACTTCCGTTGTTTTCCGGAAGCGGCCTGCCCCATCCCAGGATAGCCGCCCAGATAGCACGACAGGCAACCGTTCTCGGGAAGAAAGAGAAATTCGCTGTGGTCTTCGGAGCCATGGGGATCACCTTCGAGGAAGCGAATTTTTTTATCGAGGATTTTCGAAACACAGGTGCTTTGGAGCGGGCTGTCCTGTTTCTCAACCTGGCAAACGAACCGCCGATCGAGCGGCTGGCCACTCCCCGCCTCGCCCTTACCTGTGCAGAATACCTGGCTTTTGAGATGGATATGCATGTTCTTGTCATCCTTGTGGATTACACTTTTTATGCGGAAGCGCTTCGGGAGATATCGGCTGCAAGAAAGGAAATCCCTGGAAGACGAGGCTATCCTGGGTATTTATACACAGATCTGGCTTCCATGTACGAGAGAGCGGGGAGGATAAAAGAGAAAAAGGGATCGATCACCTTCATTCCAATCCTGACCATGCCTGAAGATGACAAGACCCATCCCATCGCCGACTTGACCGGTTACATCACCGAAGGTCAGATCATGCTCAGCAGGGAGCTTCACCGCAAGGGAATTTATCCGCCCATTGATGTGCTGCCCAGCCTTTCCCGTCTCAAGGATAAAGGTATCGGGGAAGACAAGACGCGCAAGGACCATGCCGATGTATTGAACCAGCTTTTCGCATGTTACGCGAGAGGAAAAGAGGCTAGAGAACTGGCTCTGATCCTTGGGGAGGCAGCTCTGTCGGACCTGGACAAGATATATTTAAAATTTGCAAACCGGTATGAAGAGGAATTCGTACGACAGGGAGAGTTTGAAGCTCGCTCTGTGATCGAGACATTAGACTTGGGATGGACGCTTCTCCATAGTATCCCAAGGGGTGAGTTGAAGAGGATCCGGCCAGAATTTCTTGATGAATATTATCCGCAAGACAAATGAAACTGAACGTCAATCCCAACCGCATGGAGCTCCTCCGGCTGAGGAAAAGACTCCTCCTGGCCGAAAGAGGGCACAAGCTGTTAAAGGACAAGCTCGAGGAGATCATGCGCCGTTTTCTGGAGATAACCAGAAAACTGACTGAAATTCAGCAGGCACTCAGCCCGAAGCTGGATAAGATCATGCTCTCCTTTGCCATTGCCCAGAGCAGGCAGTCTGTGGAAGAATTGAAACAATCCATTCCGGAGGGAAACCTGGATCTCGAAGTGAAAGAAGCAAAGATCTTTAACCTGGTTATTCCCAATTTTACCATCAAAGAGCTCAAGATGGCGGATCATGATCTTGTCAACACGGAAGGCGAGCTCGACATCGGCTTGAAGACTGCCCAAGAGATCCTTCAGGAAATGATGGAAATGGCCCGTCTATGGAAAGCCGTCGAGATTCTCTCAGAAGAGATCGAAGTCACCCGCCGGAGGGTCAATGCGCTCGAACACATCCTCATTCCGAATATCAAAGAGACGATCCGGTATATATCGAGTCGTTTGGAAGAAATGGAGCGTTCCTATCAGGTTCAGCTGATGAGAGTGAAGGAGATCATTCGCGAACATTAAATATATTCCTGGATTATTTCATTTTGTGTCAAATTTTCTTCTGAATGATTCAGACCAAATAGAAAATGTTTTGTTTCCAGGAGGCAACATGAAAAGAAACATCGTATTGATCGCAGTTCTCGTTCTAAGCCTTTCTTTTATCTCTGCGGATGAAAAACAGATCATGCAGAAAGCGGGAGAGCTTGTAAAAGCGGAAAAGTATGAAGAAGCTTTGAAAATTATCGAGGCCGGGATTTCTGAGGCCGGCGAGACCAATCCCCTTTTAAGCTGGAAATTCTTTCTCCTCTCCGAGTTGGGGGAATTCGACCAGGCTCTGGAAACAGCTTTAAAGAAAGAGAAAGCCGCAGAGAAGAAATCGCTGTTGTCCCGACAGTCGTCCATCCCTCGGGCAGGTAGGGCTGGACAGCATCCAGAGAAGCCGCTTCCATCAGTGCGATCAGCATCGGTGTTGCCAGAGCATCCACATTTCCCGAGCCGATAGCTGAAGCTGTCAATGTTTTGTCCACCCGGGTGGACGCCGTGGACGTGGTGTTGGCAGGAATGTGAAATTCCATCTTGTCTTTCCTTTTATCCATTTTAGCATAAACAAAATGGACGGGACCTCTGCATCACGAACGCGGTTTAATCATAAAGAAGATAGGGCTGCCGTGATTTTCGGAATGCGTTTTCATCCCGCTCCATAATTGTCATCAGCTCTTCTATAGAGATCTCTCTCTTCACATATTGTGAAAGATGATCTGATCCGAAAAGCCGATTCATACTGCCTTGACTCAGAGAGAGCCAGTCGGGTTGATGCTTGATCACAAAGGTTAGAACCAGGAGTGAGAATCTCAGGGAGCGGAACGCATTCGGCTCAGTGATGTTGATCCGGATCCCCCGGCATGTTTGCTCTTGATATTTCAGCTTGAGGATCTTTCCAGGAATAGGCTGAGGAGCGTATTCGATTATTTTGAGTTCTATTCCTTGTAGGTCCTCTTCGAGTAAACTCTCAAGAAGCTTCTCTGTGTTCAGCCACGGAGCTCCGAATTGGAGAAAAGGATTTTCTGTCCCGACTCCCCCGTTTATCCCGACCTCCCCGAGGAGAGCTATCCCCGGGAAAAGGAGGCTTGCTTGGGAAGAGGGGATGTTTGGAGACGGGGAGATCCAGGAGAGTCCGGTCTCTTCCCAGAACATATCTCTCTTCCAATTCTTGACCGGCACGACATGGAGATCGGCTGAAGCAGGCACCCAACCTTCTCCTTTCATCATCATGGCCAGCTCCCCGATTGTCAGGCCGTATCGGACAGGGATGGGGAAAGCCCCTATATAGGATTCGAATTCAGGACGCATACAGGGGCCTTCGATAATATTCCCCCCTATTGGATTGGGCCTGTCCAGGATGTAGACCGGGATCCCGGCAGATGCAGCGGATTCGATGACGTATTTAAGGGTGGTGATATAGGTGTAAAATCTTGTCCCGATATCCTGAATATCATAAACAAATGCATCGATCAGCGAGATCTGCTCGGGAAGAGGCTTTTTGGTCTTTCCATAGAGACTGAAAACAGGAATATCCCTGTAACGGCTGTCCGTGACAGATATCCCGCCTGCGAGCTTGCCGGCAAGTCCGTGCTCAGGGGCAAAGATAGCGGTGACGTTCATCTCTTTTTCTAGAAGAGCATCGATAAGGGGGATTCCCTCTGGGAGAAGGGAGGTGGAATTGATGACCAATCCCAGGCGTTTTTTATCCGGCAAGGGATGCTCTTCCTGACAGAAGATCTCATTGCCGAGCAAGGTCCGGTCTTTAGGTTGTTCAGCCGGTATACGCGAAGAGCAGAAAACAATGGAAATGACCGCTAAAAAGAAGACGGCGATGGTGACGAGAATGGACCTCCACGGTTTATTTGACATTTGAAGTGATAGAAGAGAGATATTGAGCCAGCCCGACATCATTCACCAGGCGTAGGGAATGGTCTAAGGGCATCTTTTTTTCATTTCGGAGTGACTCGAGAATATGAATGATGGTTAGAGCGACTTCTGCCGCCTGCCCCGCCTTCCTTCTGGCGGTTCTGAGAAAGCTGATTGAGGAAAAAAGCACGGCATTGGCTTCTCCATAGGAAAGAGGAGATTGGATCCCGTTTTTTTCAACCCATCGAGGATGGCTGAATATATCGTTGATATGCGACTGAATGAGATAGGTCGCCCTTCCTATGAGTTTGAGATTGCTTGGACTGACATTGGTCATGGTGTTTCCGACAACCTTTCCCAATCTTGCCATGACGGCGGTTGAGTGAGCATTCAGGATCATTTTTAATGCGATCTGCTGATGGATGCCGATCGGATCGTTTTGGCAGGAGATCCTGATATGGACAAGGCAGTCGTTTGAAAGGTCGTCCCAACCTGCTTGTTCCAGGAGTCTGAGGATCTGCTTCTCGGATCGCTCCGATATGAAAAGAAGGACTGCCCGAGCATCTCTCTCTTTGAAAAGACGGATGAATTCCATGGAGGAGGAGTTCTCGTTCCGGACATCTTTCTCATCCGGGCTGAGAAACACACATACCCCGAGATCACCCGGCTCCGGCCCGCGTTTAGCAATGTTGGATTCGGAAAAGGAGAAATCATACATGTTTTGCTGATCATTCCCGGCGTTCTTTAAACTCTCCATTGCCGCGCGTTTAAGGTACGGATCGGAAATGCTGTTTTTAAATGGGGTTTCATAATGAAGACGATGGAGGCCCAAAAAAGGTCTTCTGAGAAGAGCTTTCCAGGCTTGTTCCAGATCGTCGGCAGGAGTCCAGACCTGGATCCAACACCGGCGTTCGTTTTCCTTGACCGTGTCTAACGGATATAAACGGAAGGTGGGGCTTCTCTCTGTACTGTCGATAAAGACGGTGATCAATCCTTTGGCGGCAAAGTAGGTCGAAAACCGGCCGTTCTGATAGGTCTGGGATTCCAGCTCTCCGAACCGGACAAGCTGGGGGATTGACGATTTGACCTCTTGTTGGAGAGTGGCGAATTGTTGCAGGTTATCCTTGAGGGAGATCTTTTTTGAAAATCCCAGACGGGCCATGTCCTTCGAGGAGAGGAGAGTCCGCAAAGTTCTATCGATGGCTGCCTGAAGAACGTGTCCGAGAACGAATGTCTCAATGGTTGTGGCCTGCATTCTTGTCGAACCTGTGATGGCCTGAGGCCCAGTGGTGAGATTGATCTTGGAAATACCCGGCTCCTCAAGAATTTTTCTGCTCCGTTCGAAAGGACGGAGTTTTTCGTCAGGATTATTATAGACAAAATAGAGTTTTTGGCGTGATTCTTCCGGGGTGATAGCCTCGTTTTTCTTCCACTGTTCCAAGGCAGCGGAGATGAATCCGATGACGGAAGATGTCTCTCCGCCCTCGGTGACACAGATCACAACATCTCCTTTCCTGACGCCCCTGTCTTGAAGCTGGAGGCTGCCGATGAGCTGGAGGTCTTCGAATCCTTCGAGAGAACTGATCAAGGCCCGGTCGGCTCCGGTCATTTCCCCTATAAGCCTGTCTTCGATGTCTGCCCCGAGATGCTTTTCGATCCTTTTCCATGCAGAGCGGTGGTTTTTTGCCTTTTCCCAGAAGGGGCGCCAAAAAGAGCTCTCCATCTGCTTTGCCAGGCGGCCGGTAGCCCCGCAGCCATAGAAAAAGATCTTGTTTCCGGATAGCAGGGCCTCCTTCATGGCTTCTGTCAGCTGCTCGAGGACACCGCCGTTGTCTGTTAGCTCCTCGATTTTCCGGGTAATGTCTTCGTCCACTTCAAGGAGCATTTCGAGTCCCTCTTCGTAGTCTTTTTGGATTCTATGGCTGAGATCCCATGTGGCCGGATGGCGCTGCTCGGTCAGAAGGGTATGCAGCTGGAACTGGGTCTTGTTCTGGACATAATCGATAGATTCTGCTGCAGGCGTGATCTCGAGTCTGTCAAGAAGGCTGAGATCGTCACCTGTGTTTGCTTCGGATTCCTGAGAAAGACATGGCGATAACAAAAAAAGGCAGGCGAGGAAACAGGTGAGAACAGCTCGGATGATGGAAAGGTCTGAGTTTTTTTTCATATCATGCCTTACGGCTGGATGTCTGTTTCCTGCATGTTGTCTCTGAGTTCATTCAAGGGAGCTTTTTATCCGTATTGATGCTCGTCGTCGATGATGTCTTTTTTTTGCCAGTCCTTTATCCAGTCATCGACACGGAAGATTTTCATCCCCCCGTCTTCCGTCGAGCAGATCACCCGCACAAGACCTGCGTTGATGATCATTTTTTTACAGATAAAACAGGGGACGGCGTTGATAGGAGAGCCCTTTTCCGGAATGCTCCCGTAAATATACATATCCCCTCCGAAAAGACTCACTCCGGCTCTGGCTGCATTGATGATGGCATTCTGTTCTGCATGGACGCTGCGGCAAAGCTCGTATCTCTGCCCGTGGGGAATATTGAGTTTGTCCCTCAAACAGAAACCATGTTCGGTGCTGGACTTGGTCTTTCTCGGCGCTCCTGCGTATCCGGTGGAAACGATCTGGTCCCCGCGGATGATAAGAGCTCCGATAGATCTTCGGTAGCAAGCGCTGCGAAGGGAGACTTCCCTGGCGATCCCGAGGTAATATTCATCTTTGGATTTCCTTTTTGTATTCATAGGAATTGCTCCAATTTTTTTTGAAAAGAATCCAGCGTGTCATCATTGATGATCACATGATCCGCCATCTGCATGCAAGTCTGCAGCTGCTGTCCTTTCTCTTCGTTCGTCATCTCTTCCTGTTCTTTGGCCCTGAATTCCTCCAGGGTCTGGGCGGATTCGTCCCGTCCTCTTTGTTTTGTTCTTGAGTATCTTGTTTCAACCGGAGCGTCGATGGCGAGAAGGAGAAAACCGCCCTGTTTACGTAAGAATTCGACCTCCATCGGGTTTCGGATGCTGTCTATGATGGATCTTCCCCGGACTTTTTTCATCACTTTGCGGGCGAGAATATCAGGCCCGTGAAGATCCCTTAGTGTATTTCCCATGGCGATAAGATTATCTCTTGTGGCTTCTTTGTTATCATTCTTCAACTCTTCCCGGATCACGTCAGAGAGAGAATGGTATTCAAAGCCTTTTTCCATAAAGAAAGCAGCCGCCGCTCCTTTGCCGGAGCCGTTTGTTCCTGTCAGGCCGATGATCGTGGTTTTTTGATTCATTTCCGGAATAAGCGGGGAAGCCCGCGAATGTAGTTCATCCAAGAGCTCTTTTGAAGGATCTGAAAAAAGAAAGGGAGGAGACCGAAGAGGCTTGTGAGTTTCTTCATAATCCGGTCATGATGGATCAGGTCAAAGGCGTTGTGAAGGATCTTAACCAATGAAGGATTATAGGGAAACCACCATATCTGGGTCTTTTTTTTGGAAAGGTCCAGGCTGATATATTTGATATTGACCAGATGTAGCTGGCCGTACCGGCCGTGTGATCGGCCGATACCTGTTTGTTTGATGCCTCCCCAGATCGCGCCCGGTTCAGCGAAAGAGAACATATGGTCGTTGATGGTGACCGTTCCTGTTTCGATCCTGTCCGCCATCCAGGCGGCCGTCTTTTTGTTTCTCGTCCACACTGATGCGGTCAGGCCATATTTTGAGTCATTGGCCAGTGAAATGGCTTCTTCGTGGGAGGAGAATCCCATGATCGGCAGGACGGGTCCGAAGGTCTCTTCGGTCATGACCGTCATTGTGTGATCGACGCGGTTCAAAAGCGCTGGCTGCAGGAAATATCCGGGAAGAGAAGGAGGATCCCCTTGTCCATGGAGGAGGCGCGCTCCTTTAGTCAGTGCGTCTTGGATGTGGTTTTTGACCGTCTCCCGCTGGTTCGCGGTCACCATAGGACCGATATCCACATTCTCCATGGTAGGATCTCCGACTCTTAGCTCTTTTACCCTTTGGAGCACTTTTTTCGTGAACTCGTCCTCCACGGCTCTATCGACATACAGCCTCTCCACCGAGCCGCAGCTTTGTCCGCAGTTGGTGAATGCCCCCCAGACCGCTCCGGCCGCCGCTTTATCGAGATCGGCATCCTTGCAGACGATCATGGGGTCTTTTCCTCCAAGTTCCAAAGTGATGTTTGTCAGATTATGGCTAGCAAGCTCCATGATCTTTTTTCCCACATCAGTGCTCCCGGTGAACATGACCGTCTGGATATCCGGATGCACGATCATTTCCTCTGCTTGCGCCACTCTGCATGGAAGCACGCTCAAGGCGCCTGGAGGCATGCCTGCCTCGATAAGAATCTCCCCGGCAAGAAGTCCGATCAGGGCGGTTGAAGTGGAAGGACGGAGAATGACCGTGTTTCCTGCAGACAGAGCACCCAGGACATCGTACATGGGTATGAGAAAAGGATAATTCCAGGGAGTGATGACAAGTGTCGGGCCCAGAGGGTGGTAGTGGTAGTAGCTCTTTTTGTTCAGGAAGAAGATCACATTATGGTCGGCTTTTCTTTCTTTCAGGTTTTTAGGGGATGCGTGCGCGTAGTAGTGCAAAGCTTCGATGCTCCCCAGGACCTCACTGACGAGAGATTCGACTTGCGGGGATCCTTTTTCCTGGGTGATGAGACGGGCCGCTTCATCCCTTCTCGAGAGGAGGATCTTTCTGGCTTCGATAAATATCTTTTTTCTGTCTTTGTGTGAATATTCCCTCCACACCGGAAAAGCCTCTTTCGCTTTTTGGATCGCGTTCCGGCACTGTTCTGAGCTGGCCAGGTGAAACTCGCCTATGGTTTCGAGAGTGGCCGGATTGACGGAGTTTTTTTTCTCCTGGGATGCCAGGCGCTCGTTGGCGAAGATGAGTCGTCCGTCCATAGCTCTAAAGTCTCCCTCTGACTAGTCTTTTGCACCAGTTCCAGAACAAGCACACATAGGCATCAAAAATGAGATCGATCCTGAACAGTGGATTGAGAATGCCGGTTTTGAGGAAAAACCAGAGAACAAGGTCTTTGTGGGAAGGAGGGCATCCTCTTATCTTTCGCTTTTTGCCGGCTTTGACCTTCCCCCGGATCTCTGTGCAGGTCCCGATGAGCATGAGCCGGTCCGCCTCGACGTCTCCATTGTATTTTCCGGCGACAACCGTCCAAGCAGGAAGTTTATTCCAGAGAGAAGGTTTTCTGTCCTTTATCATGTAAAGCCAATCCAAAAGAACCCCCTGGCAACCTCCTGTGCAGTAAGGTTTTCCGCTCAGCACATTGAAGTTGCATTCAACCTCACCCACATGCTTGTAGCCCAGATCGAAGTCCTTGGTTCTTCGCTGCAGCTCCTCCAGAGAGATGTCACCCTTGACATTGATGTCTTCCAGATCGAGAGGTCCATACCCTCTTTCGTGCGCTAGGCGGAGATGGTTGATGTTTTTAGGCTCGAGGTTGAGAATGTGTGCGCAGACGGCATCATGGGCGAGCGGATTTGCGGCGATGATGACCACACCCAGGTGGCGGCCGTGCTGGGTAAACTGGTTTCCCCCGCAGGAAATTTCTATGGCATCTGTGGTGATGAGAGCGGGCCATCCGACCTCAAGGACGTCGGCGATCTTTTCGTCAAGGTTAAAGTTGTGATTCCACATTCTTTCCCTGTCCAAGAGGATGCCGATGTTCAGTTTGACGGCGCCTGTCATACCCTGGCAGAGGATGTTGCTCTTGAGTTTGGGAGCATAGACAAGAAAATCGTTATCTGTGATCTCTCGGGCGGTGGTGATCTTTTGATGGATCCTGCCTTTTTTCAGTTCGATGGTCTTTTTTTTTGCTTCCTCTATGGGTTGGAGGCTGACCTTGAGTGCCCGGGCCAGGCGGTAGTACCCTGCTCTCCGGAATATACGCGATGTGGGGAGGCCATTTCCGGTTTTTTCGGATATGGTGATATCAGGAGCGGTATCCGATGTGTCCCTAAGGGCCCGGATCAATCCTTCAAGAAATTCCGGCCTGGTATAAGCCGAGGGGGCGATCTTGTGGTGTGCCATGACCACGTTGGGTTTGATCGTAACGCGGCCTCGGGCCCTTCCCTGCATTCCCAGCTCCTCGATGCCTTCACGGAGGATCTTTCGGATCAATACGGGATCGTATTCTTCGACTTGACGGAGGATAACCGTTTCTTTTTTTTTCATTTAGCCTGCGAGGTCCTCTTCTTCGTTGTCGTCATCTTTTTTGGATCGTTTCTCCCGCCGGCCGAACACGATGGCGACAAGAATGCTTATCCCGTAGAGGCCCATCATAGGAACAGCGATAATGGTCTGAGTAACCATGTCTGGAGTAGGGGTAATAATAGCGGCGATGATGAAGACGATCAGAACAGCATATTTAAAATTCTTTGTCAGAAAACGGGAAGTGATGAGTCCCATCCGTGACAGGAAAAAAGTCAGAGTCGGAAGTTCGAATACGATGGCTATGCCAAGCAAGACGCGCAGAGCAAGAGAAAAATATTTATCGACCGTGATAACAGGTTGGAACTCAGAGCCGATGTGGAGAAAAAATCGGCAAGCGAAGGGAAACACGACAAAATATCCGAAGCTGGCTCCAAGAGAAAAAAAGATGGTCGTGAATAGGACAAAGGGAATGACGTACTTTTTTTCTTTCCGGAAAAGGCCCGGAGCAATAAAGTACCAAAGCTGCAGGAAGAGAAAGGGGGCAGTAATGATAAGAGCAGCCAAAAATGAGGTTTTGAGATAAAGAAGGAACGGCGCCGAGAGTGTGGTAAAGGCCAGATTCGTTCCTTCCGGGAGATACTTGGTAACAGGGACGGAGAGGATGTGGAACAGTTCTTTTCTGAACATCCAGGCGGGGATGACAGCCAGGATGATGATTATGAAAGAATAAAATATTCTCTTTCTGAGATCTTCGAGATGTTCGAGGAAGGACATCTCGTCAGGAGACTTTTTTCCCTTCCTCATCTTGATCTAGGTCCTTCTCCAGTTCCTCCTTGATATCTTTGAACTCCGAGGCGTGGATCTCTTCATCGATCTTGTCTTTGATCTCGTCTGATGTCTTTCTGAATTCTCTGAGTGCTTTGCCGATCGACCTCCCGATCTCGGGCAGTTTTTTCGGTCCGAAAATAAGGAGAGCGAGGGCGAGGATGGCGATCATCTCAGGGAATCCGATATTTCCTATCATTGTTCTCGGTGTCTCTCCGTTTTGCATGGGCAATATAGCTTTTCCGGCCTGATGTGTCAACCGCCCATCGTCTTTTTGACTTTTTAAGATGGGGGGTTTTTCAGCATCTGAATGGATCAAAGAATATGAGCGGCAGGGTGGAATCCCCATAACACCAGAGGGGAGAATGACATCTTTCTCCGGAAAAAACTTAGAAATCGATGGAGGCATAATTCTTTCTGGAAAAATGGTTTGGCTTCGGCCGGGGACATTGATGGAAAAAAACTGTGTGTCATAGAACCTTAAGGTACGAGCATCTTTACATGTTGGACTAGCTCTGCTAATATTTTAAGTCCGATATAGGTCTTATGAAGAAAAAAATACTTGTCTTTGCCGTTATCTTTTTTGGATTTGTTTGCTTGACATCCTTTGAGGAGGATGCATGGAGCATGTCCTTAATAAAGTTGTCCTCGATCATCGCTCAGATAGAAGATTCTTATTATGAAGATGTGGACGCGGAAGAACTGTCCTTTGCATCCATAAGAGGCATGCTTCAGACCCTCGACCCGCATTCAAATTTCCTGGATCCCCGAGGAGTGGAATACCTAAGAGAGGAATCCGGAGGAAAGTATTTCGGCCTCGGAATCTTGATCCAGAAACACCACACTCGACTGGTAGTCATCTCCCCGCTGGAAGGAACCCCTGCTTCGCGTTTGGGCATCCAGCCTGGCGATGTCATCTCTCACATCAACAGGGAAAGCACTGAGCCCATATCGAGCTATGAAGCCATGCAAAAACTCAGGGGTCCGAAGGGAACAACGGTCAACATCACCATCGTCCGGGAGGGAATAGAACAACCCTTTGATCTGGATATCGAACGGGCTGAGATCCCGCTTCACAGCGTTCCGTATGCCTTCATGCTGAAAGAAGACGTGGCATACATTTTCATCAGGAATTTTGCTACGACCACCACAAGCGAGCTCATACAGAAGTTGGACATGCTCTCCGCCAAGGGGATGAAAAAACTGATCCTCGACCTCCGCCAGAATGGTGGAGGAATGTTCGCTCCCTCTATCGAAATGTCGGATATTTTCCTGCCGAAAGGCAAATCCATCGTGTCGGTCCAAGGGCGCCAGCCCTATTATAATCGGGAGTTCAGGGCTTTTCAGAACAATGAATATGAAGACATCCCTCTGATCATCCTGATCGATGATGGTACTGCCAGTGCTTCCGAGATCGTGAGCGGTGCTGTTAAGGATAATGACCGGGGATTGATCATCGGAGAGGATTCATTTGGAAAGGGACTGGTTCAGACAGTCTTTCCTTTGGCTGAGAATGCCGCTGTCGCCCTCACAACAGCCAAATATTTAACTCCCAGCGGGCGTTCCATCCAAAGAGATTACAGCCATCTGGAGGATTATGTGTTCTTCAGGAATGATGTGCCTGAAGATGAGCGTGAGATCACCTACACGGCCGGAGGAAGAAAAGTTCTCGGTCAGGGGGGAATATCTCCTGATTATGATATCGCCGTCTCGTTTAAAACTCTGACCATCAACCTTCTCTTCAAGGGAGCTTTTTTCTCATATGGCAAAGCATTTTATACTCGAACAACTCCTTTATCGAAAAAAGCTGTCTTTCCATCCGAAGAAACGGCCGGTCAAAACCGGGCTTCCGGACGGATCTTGATAAGCAAAGAAACTGTGATTGATAACCGGTTTCTTGAGGATTTCAAGCACTTTTTAAAGGAAAAGAAATTTGAATTCACCCAGACGCAGTTTGACGAAGCGAAAGCCGAGATCATTCGCGAGTTGGAAAAAGAGATCTTTTCTTCTTTTTGGGGGATCGAAGCCGGGCTGAAGATCTACCGTTTATCAGATCCGGTTGTCCGGAAAGCATTCGAAGTTTTCCCTGAAGCAGAAGCTCTTCTCAAATAGTCTTGCCTTTCTTCTTTTCCCCTATCTGTGTTCTATCGGTCCGATAGAGTTTTTTCCCGTCGTCTTCTGCAAGGCCTGCGGATATGGTAATCAGCCGAGGAGAAGCTGTGTTTCCAGCAGGCCGAAATCTTGCTATAATTCTTGGAATCATGGATAATTTGACCGCATCTGCTTCTGTTTCTCCGGACAGGCCGGCGGCCTATTATTATCAGCCGATTTTCAAGAAAGGACTAAACCTGGATTGTTCACGAGGCAGGGAGATTAGATAAGATCTGCTTCCATAGTATAATAAATATCGACATATTTTATGGATAATTCAGGATTGCCTGGATTTTTCACGGCTCAATATCGCTGCAGCAGCGACGACGCGGCTTGTGAAGGCGTACTGAAGTACGTCGAACTGGCGGCAAGGAAGCCGATGCGGTGAGATTGAGCCGCCCGCAGGGGAAAAGATGTCGACATAAAATATAATGAATGCGATCATATGAAGTTCAGAAAGATATTTTGTCTGGATAAAGCTTGTCAGGATCAGATTATTCATTTGATATGATGGTGTCGACATATTTTATGAATAATTAAGGCGGGAAAGGGAGGAATTCATGAAGATTGCTCTAGCATCTGATCATGCCGGTTACGATCTAAAAAAAGGGATCGCTGCACATCTGACAAAGATAAATATTTCTTATAAGGACCTAGGGTGTCATTCCATAGAGAGGGTGGATTATGTTGATTTTGCTGAAAAAGCCGCCATGGGATTCATTGAAGGAGAATATGACCGGTGCATTCTTGTCTGCGGGACAGGCCTGGGGATGGCCATGACAGCTAATAAGTTCAAAGGGATTCGGGCGACTCCGGTCATGGATGAATACATGGCAGAGATGAGCCGGAAGCACAATGACTCTAATTGTTTAACCCTTGGCGGTCGTATTCTCCCCCTGGATGAAGCCCTGCGGATCGTGGACGTCTGGCTCGAAACAGTTTTTGAGAGCGGCCGGCATCAGGCCAGGCTGGAAAAGATCATCGCTATTGAGGAAAGGAATTTCAAGTCCTGACTCAAGGAGAGAACTATGTCAGAGCTTTATGATAAGACCCAGGCTCTTTTCCAGAGGATCGAACAGAACAACACCTGGCGCCAGAAAGAGTCTTTTAATCTTATTCCTTCAGAATCCACCCCGTCCCTTCTTGTAAAGATGTGCGAGATATCAGATCCGTCGGGCCGCTATGCTGAACACCGTACGATGAAAGGATCGGAGGTCTATTTTTACCAGGGGATTGATTTCATCCGCGATGTGGAGGAAGGAGCCATGGCGGAATTGAGAAAATTCTTCAGCTGCAGCCATGTTGAGTTGAGGACGATAAGCGGGCAAATGGCGAACGAAGTCCTTTTCAAAGCCATGGTCCGTTTCCTGAACCGAGGGCGGCCCGAGGGAAAACCGATGCGGAAGATGAAGCTTGTCATGAACAACGCCCTGACCAAAGGAGGGCACCTCAGCTCTCAGCCCATGGGAGCCCTTTTTAATTTTGTCACCGAAGATCCTGAGACTGGAAAAGAGAGAGTGGTGAACTTTCCTGTCCGAAAAGACAATGCCTATAAGCCTGACAAAGAAAACCTGGGAAAGATGATCGAGAAATACCGTCCCGAACTGATCGTTTTCGGAAAGAGTATGTTCCTCTATAAGGAGCCGGTTCGATTCGCTGCCGATTTGGTGAAGGAGTGGGACCGCCCTCCTGTGATTATGTTCGACATGGCGCACGTACTTGGTCTGTACGGTGCCTTCCAATCTCCCCTAGAGGAAGGAGCGAATATCATTACTGGCAGCACGCATAAGACCTTTTTTGGGCCTCAGCGGGGCCTTATTGCAGGGAATTTCCCGAAAGAGAGCCCCCTGCGCAAGCTTTGGCTGGATGTAAAAAGCAGGGCTTTTCCGGGTTCTACAAGCAATCATCATCTCGGTACCCTCCTCGGGCTTCTCATGGCTGCATACGAGATGAATGCTTTCAAGGAACCATACCAGAATGCCGTCAGAACGAACGCAAAAGCATTTGCCCAAGCTTTGCATTCCCAGGGGATCCCTGTCGAAGGAGATGAAAAAGACGATTTTTCCGAAACGCACCAAGTGATCATCCGCATCAGTCAATTCGGGAAGGGCATGGAGCTGGCCAGGAAGCTCGAGGATAACAATATTTTGACCAACTATCAGGCCCTTCCGGATGACGAGACCTTTCTCGAACCAAGCGGAATCAGGATGGGCGTGCAGGAAATGACGCGGTTCGGAATGAGCGCCAAGGATTTTGATATCCTTGCGGGTTTTATTGCCGACGTGATCAAGAACGGCAGAAAGGTCAAAGACGAAGTGAATAAATACAGGCAGAATTTTTTACAGATGCAGTACTGTCTTCCTCTAGAGGAAGCCGCGCCTCTTGCGGCCAGCGTGATACATTCTGTGTTTCCATATGAGGGATTTGGGGAAAAGTTTCTCCGCAACCTGGAAAAGATCATTTGACATGGTTTATAAAGGGTGGGAAGGATTCTGATAATAAGGAGGGATCGATGAAAGTCATGGTCGTCGGAGCAGGAGGTAGGGAGCATGCCCTTTCCTGGAAGATCTCGCAGAGCGAACTGGTCGAAAAAATTTACTGCGCTCCGGGTAATGCGGGGATGAAGAATCTAGCGGAACTGGTTCCCATAGACACTTCAAATATCAGTGAACTTCTGAAGTTCGCCCAATTGAATAAAATGGATCTCACGGTTGTCGGGCCGGAAGAACCTCTGACGATGGGCATTGTCGATGAATTCGAAAAGATCGGGCTGAAGATATTCGGTGCTACCAAGAGCGCCGCTGAGCTTGAGAGGAGCAAGGTCTTTGCCAAACGCTTTATGGAGCGCCACAAGATACCCACAGCCAGGTTCAGAGTGGTTGAAACCCCTGATCAGGCCATGGAGGTCCTTGAGTCCGGCACATTCTCTTTTCCTCTAGTGGTTAAGGCAGATGGTTTGGCGGCAGGGAAAGGAGCGTATGTCTGCGAGAATCTTAAGCATGCCCAGGAAGCGGTGCGGCATATTATGGTCGAGAGGAAATTCGGAAGAGCCGGCGACAAGGTCGTTATTGAAGAATTTTTACACGGTAAAGAAGTATCTTTCATCGTTCTCTCTGACGGGATAAGAGTCCTGCCTCTGGTGACGACCATGGACCATAAAGCTATCTTTGACGGAGATAAAGGCCCGAACACGGGAGGGATGGGCGCCATCTCTCCTTCTCCATTCATCACCCGAGAGCTCTTCCAGCAGGTCATGGATACCATCATCTTTCCTACCGTCACCCGGATGCTCGAAGAGGGACGGAAACTCAAGGGTGTCCTGTATGCGGGGCTTATGCTGACAAACGAAGGGCCAAAAGTACTCGAGTACAATTGCCGTTTTGGCGACCCGGAAACACAGCCGCAAATGCTCCGCCTGGGAAGCGACCTGGTGGAGATTCTCTTGTCGGCTGTCAATGGAAACATTTTGAAATCAAAGGTTGCGTGGAGCGAGAAGCCCTCCGGATGTGTCATCCTTGCTTCAGGAGGTTATCCTGTCAAGCATGAGAAAGGAATGGCGATCAAGGGTTTAAAAAAGATCATGGATATGTCAAAAATTGTGGTTTTCCACGCAGGAACAAAGTTTGAGAGCGATGAATATTTCACCGACGGTGGGCGTGTCCTAGGTGTATGCGCCTCTGAAAATACGCTGACCGAGACCATGGATACGATCTATGAGGCTGTATCGAACATCAAGTTTCAGGGAATGCATTTCCGTAAAGATATCGGTGCGGCAAGGGGAGAGGAAAAATGAAAGTTGCGATTTTTTTAGGAAGCGCATCCGACAAGGATGTGGCAAAAGAAGCAGTCCAGGTGTTCAAGGATTTTAAGGTTGATTATTCTTTAGAGGTCACATCTGCACACCGGTCTCCCGAGAGAACGGTCGGACTTGTCAGTCAGTGTGAAGAAAAAGGATGCCTTATATTTATCGCTGTTGCAGGGAAAGCGGCACATCTGGCAGGTGTCGTGGCGGCTCACACTCTTTATCCGGTTATAGGAGTTCCTGTGCCGGGAGGAGCGGTGGCTGGGATGGATGCTCTTCTTTCCACGGCCCAGATGCCGAAAGGAGTCCCAGTTGCCTGCATGGGCCTGGGGAAATCCGGAGCTGCCAATGCAGCTCTCCTGGCAGTGCAGATCCTGAGCCTGCAGGATAACGGCTTGAAATCCAGTCTTAAGGCGTATCGGAAAAAAATGGCCGAGGATGTGGAAGAGAGCTCGAAAAAGACCAAGGAGATGTTTTGACATCGTTTTCCGTTCAGAGCTTCGGCTGCCGTGTGAACCAGGCTGAAGCGTTCACTTGGGTAGACGAGCTGCAGAAGAACGGGCTCAGCTATATAGAAGATGCAATTGACAGCGACCTGGTCATTGTCAACACATGTACTTTGACCCGGCGGGCGGACCGGGATGTCCAGACTTTTATCCGCCGTGTGGCCAGGAGGAATCCCTCTTCCCGCCTGATATTGACCGGTTGTTATGCGGAAAGGGATCCGGAAAGTTTCCGCCGGGACCCCAATATCTGGCGCATTTTTTCCAATGCGGAAAAAGAAGAGATGATCGCCGCCATTGTCTCGGCCTTCAGGGAAAAGAGTCAGCCTCAAAGGAGATTTTACAAATCACGTGCGCTGGTCAAGATCCAAGACGGATGCGACCTTGCCTGTCATTTTTGTGTGATCCCAAAGGTCAGGGGAAAGAGTGTCAGCCGCCAGGAAAAAGACCTCCTCCTCGAGGTTAAGATGCTTGCGGAGAAGGGATTTGAGGAGATTGTCCTGACCGGAGTCAACCTTTGTTTGTTCGGACGGGATCAGACTCCGGAGTCCTCTTTGCACGATCTGCTGGTTTCTTTGGAGAACATCGAAGATCTCGGGCGGATCCGTCTCAGCTCGCTCGATCCCCGCTTTTTGGATAAGCCTCTACTCGACCACATCTCCTCCAGTGAAAAGATCTGTCCTCATTTCCATCTCTCTCTCCAGCACGGCTCAAATAATATCCTCAGGAAGATGGGACGGAATATCGGAACAGATGACTACCGTTTCCTTTTGGCCCTGCTGCGCCGGAAAAATCCCTCCGCCGCTCTCGGTGCGGATGTGATCGTCGGCTTCCCGGAAGAGACGGAAGAGGATTTCGAACAGACTTTTTCGTTTTTTGAGGAGTCCCCTCTGACGTATTTCCATGTGTTTTCCTTTTCCCCCCGGCCGGACACAGATGCGGCTGAAAAGGTCCAGGTAGACGAGAAGATAAAAAAGAAAAGAAGCGCACGGCTTAGAGCGCTTTCGGGGAAAAAAAAGACGGCTTTTCAGCAGAATTTTTCTGGCAGGATTCTGGATGCTGTTGTCATCGAAAAAGAAAATGAAGGAGCAAGGGTCCTGACAGGAAACTATCTTGATGTTTTTGTCCCTGAATGCACAGCTGGGGTCAGGAAAAAGGTGAATGTCCGGATCACCCGCGTGGCTCGGGACAGGATATGGGGAGAAACCATCCGAGAGAGATGAAAAAGATCATTCTTCTGCCTGAGGAAATTTCCCGCAAGATCGCTGCCGGAGAGGTCATCGAACGTCCTCGTTCTGTGGTAAAGGAGCTGGTTGAGAATTCTCTGGACGCGGGTGCTTCCGAGATTAAAGTCGAACTTGAAGATGGGGGAAAAAAACTCATCCGTGTCACTGACAACGGGCTCGGGATGAGCCGGAAGGACACCCTCCTCTGTTTCGAGCGGCATTCCACGAGCAAGATCTCCTTGGAGTCTGATCTGGAGGAGATCTCCACCCTGGGATTCAGGGGAGAAGCCCTACCCAGCATTTCATCTGTCTCCCGTGTAGTCTTGAAGACAGCCGAACCAGATGATAAGGTTGGAATCTGTATAAAGAGGGAGGGTGAAAAGGTCCTGGAAGTCATTGATATCGCTTTTCCCGGAGGAACGTGCGTCGAAGTGAGGGATCTTTTTTTCAATCTTCCGGCCAGACGGAAATTCCTCCGCTCCGATCGTTCCGAGCTGTCGCATGTCGTCCGATATATGACTGAGACCTCATTGGCCTTTCCGCAAGTCGGATTCTCTCTCATCCATGGGAAGCGGCAGGTCTTCAGCTATCCAGCCGTCAAGTCTTTAAAAGAAAGGATCTTCCAGATATACGGCCGGAACGTTTTAGAAGGCTTGACTGCGGTCGAAACTTCAGACAACGGGAGAAACATCACAGGTTTTCTCTCCCGGCCTCCATCGGGTCGCCGGAACCGCGGTCTTCAGTTCTTTTTTATCAACAGTAGGCCTGTTCGGGACCGGTCCCTCCAGGCGGCTCTCAATCAGGCCTATAAAGGATTCCTGGAGAAAGACCTCTCTCCGGCCGGTTTTATCTTCCTGAAGATCCCGTACGAAGAAGTGGATATCAATGTCCATCCAGCCAAGACCGAGGTCCGGTTCAAGGATCCTCAGGTACTGTTCCAGCTCGTCTTCAATGTTGCCCGCCAGGCAGTCCTTAGGGAAACCGGAGTCAAAGAGGTTTATGTGTCCGGTCCTGAAGAGAGGCCTTCTGCCCGGATCGAAGAGAGATCCTTTCAGTCGTCATTCGAGTGGAAAGAAAAAGGTGTTCCAGGCAAACAGGGAGCTATACACAGCCGAACATATTACCAGGAAAAACCCGGTGACAGCCAGTTTCCAAGGGTGCTTGGTCAGTTTATGCAGACATACATCGTGGCTGAGGCTGAAGACGGCCTTATGATCATCGACCAGCACAACGCCCACGAGAGAGTGCTTTTCGAAAGATATAAAACCATTGACAAGGACAAGGCCTGGCCGAGGTCGGCAGCTCTTCTGTCCGCGGTGTTTGAGCTGTCCCCTTCCCAATCGGTAAGCTTTGAAGACAGAGAAGCAGCCCTCCAGGAACTGGGCTTCAGGGTGGAGCACATGGGAGAGAGAAGTTATGCCTTGAAAGAATATCCGGATATCTTTTCCGAGAAAACCGCCAGAGAAGTACTCTTCGCCATGCTCGAGGAGCCCAAGGACGATAAGCTGGAGGATGTCCGGGATCGGATGCTGGCCACCATGGCCTGCAAAAGTGCCGTCAAAGCAGGCGAGATGCTGGCTTACGATAAAATGACCTACCTTGTGGATAAGCTGTTCAAAACAGAAAATCCGACTCTATGTCCTCACGGCCGGCCTGTGATCGTCCGGATGACGGCCACAGAGATCGAAAAGGGATTAAAAAGAAAGTAGGGTGCTTTTTTTTATAACTGCCAGTTATAAAATACTGCTTTTTTATGCATTTTTATAACTGTGAGTTATAAATCCGATGAATCAGAGGCTCACAAAAATAAAAAGATATCTGTCGAAATTCGGGGCAAAGAATAATTTTCTATCCCTGCAATGGGCTTCTCCATCCTCGCCAAAAACTCCTCATGCCCTGGTAAGGGAAAAACAAATTATGGGTGTTGGACGTATGGAACCATCACCAAAATCATCTGCAAGTAAATTTTTCACGGTTCAAAGAAAATGTAAAGTGGACTGGATATTCCTTTTTTCCCGAAAGATGTGTATCATATTCCATACTTGTGATGAAGAAGAGCGGGGAGTAGCGCAGCCTGGTTAGCGCGCCTGCCTTGGGAGCAGGAGGTCATCGGTTCAAATCCGGTCTCCCCGATTTTCCTTTCGCTCTCCTGTCTGTTGAGGATTGAAAATCCATTTATGATGCGCTATAGTGAGAGCGTTTTAGGTGCGCCAGTAGCTCAGTAGGATAGAGCAGCTGCCTTCTAAGCAGCGGGTCGGGGGTTCGAGTCCTCCCTGGCGCGCCAGGTAACCTCCTTATTTTTCAATAGTTTTCCTCAGGATCAGGTTTCAGTTTGTTTATACCATTTTAGGCTTTTTTGACAAAGAAATGTCAAAAGAGCGTCAAATCTGACGCAGATGGAGGAGTACGTCTTCTTATGGCGCTGCTCTGGGCCATGAAAAAGAGCGCCTTAGAACATAAGACCCTCTATCGTGTTAGAAGAATTGACCCATATCCCCCAATTGAGGAACAGGATGGGAATAAGCCGCTCTTTAATACGTGATACTAAATCAAAGCATATGGTCTTGAAGGACAAGTCCAGTCCAGGAAAATTCTAACATAACACCTGTACCGATATCCGGGGGGCAGGTCAGT
>Ga0255055_10000076_pt1 | contig 70675 bp, 107 predicted proteins | sample JV7_2_27_MG_FD_188633 | JGI IMG/M metagenome (GOLD analysis project Ga0255055, IMG submission 188633) | Seawater microbial communities from Jervis Inlet, British Columbia, Canada - JV7_2_27 | ecosystem: Environmental > Aquatic > Marine > Inlet | place: Canada: British Columbia | collected... | reverse complement strand
TATTCGCAGTATGTTTGCGAAGGAACTTATCTCAGCGCAGTTCTTAATTGACTTTGAGGAAGTCATCTCTATTTTTTGGAAGGGAGTATTTGAGTACGTTGATAGGGCCAAACTTTATGGTGAGATGATTGAGATTAAGGCCCCAGGAAAGAAAAAGGAAGTAAGGCCGACTAAGAATAATCCCATTCATTATTTACGCTATCAGGGTAGGATGGCTGCTCGAAACAGAATTTCCTTCCTTTATCGTCGTAATTTGGACCAGAGTTGTCCTGACTGTGGGTTTAAGTCTGTAATTAAAAGCGACAAGGCTTGCCCCCGCTGTCCTGGGGTTATGTCTTCAACCTATCGATTTTCGGATATTGATAATGAACGTGATACTTTACTCGAAAAGGATCCATATCAAGTATTAGAGGACCATGATACTAACACTAATATAGATAGCCTCTTGAGTAGTTTTGCTGCTGATGAACTAAAAGAAGGTACTAGAGCATTTCAGATTTTGAAAATTTTAATGGTACCATCTGAATCGAAAGAGATGTGCAAAACTTGTGGTCTTTGTGATGCCGACACTTTTGATATTGATGCATGCACTAACTACAATGCTAATATTGGTAGGTGGTTAGGCGTTAACAAGACGATGATTGCAAGTAAAATTCGTCGGATTCGCAATGCACTACCCAGATGGCTTAAGAAGCAAGGTAATGAAGAGGCACAGTCACTCCTACATATCATTCCTGGCAAATTCAGAGCGTAATAACACTAATAATAGATCAGCCATAAATGTGCAATTATAACTCAAATAAGATGAGTAGTAATTGCGAAGTATTGTACAACCGTGGTTTGTATTTTATTCAGACCGGTACTGCACACACGTTTACAACATGGGCATCTCATACAGATGAGATTAAATCGGTTCCAGGTCACCTACTAAAAAGGATAGGTGATTTTATAAGTAAAGGCGATCTTGAATCTGCATCTACCTTATGGATGCGGGTTTGCCACCTATTAGACAATACACCGACTATTAATATCCGAAGAGTATCTTCGATAATATTTCATTTAGCTGTTGCTGCAATGGCGATATATGCTTTCGTAGCTACAATACTTAAATAAGTACATTACCATAGGGCTATCTAAGTAGACTATTTTTGGTATAGTTCCATATACTGAAATAGGTATGTAGATGCCCTGGAACAAAGAAGATCGGTCATTTAAAACACTTATTAATCGAGAGACTACAGACTCGAGTAATAAGAATTTCTTTAATGAATTTGGCGCGGATACGATTAATGTCCATGCCGATGATATTTGGGCTGATACCATTCCAGATAATGATCCGGCCCTTGCTGTAGCTCAGGGGATGGCTGATCTTGAAACGCTTTTTGTATTAACAGAAGATTTGTCTGTTCCAAACAGTCAATCCTGGAAAGCTGGTATTACAGATTGGATTTCTCCTAAGTACGGTGCAGATTTTGAAGTAAAATTATTTGATGGCTCTAATAGTGAGATATTTACAACCGATCCATTAAATTGGTTTTTTGATTATCAAACAGGAATTCTTACCTTTAATGGTACACTTTCTTATTCAACACCGCTAAAGATTACTGGATATCGTTATGTAGGAGATAAAGGTATACCTGGTGCAGGTGATATTAGTGGTGGAGAGGCAGTAACATTTGAACCTTATGCTCGTGAATCTAATGAGATATTATATATCGATGATGAAGGCGATCTCTCTATGCCAGGGAGGTGGTCAAATGGTAACAGTGTAGTAATAAAACCATTTGGCACCGCTGATACACTTGCTGCAGATACAGAAGGTTGGGTTGCTCCAACTGCAGCGTCGGGGATAGTTAAACTTCGTATTCTTAATACACGTATTGCTGAGGCAAATTCTGCAGGGCTCGAGATTACTAACGTTTTTGGTGCTGAGATCGGTGAGGCTTACGGATCATATTCGTTCGATACGATAGACGGAGCAGATGCCGATGCATGGTTGTGGACTGGTTACGATGGCACGGTCTACACAGGCCTTGGTGCGGCTGTTGGGGGGCGTTGGAGCTGGGACGATAATGAGACAACCTCTAGCGATACGGGGCCACAGTCCGGAGCTGGTGGAGACCCGGACGGCTACGTTTATATAGAGTCGTCAAGTCCTACAGGACTCGATGATGAGTTTTATATTGAGCTGGAAGATGAAGGTAGCCCCGGGTCTCCTAAATCATTTGTTACAGGCGTTGCAAATCTTACCTTTAAGACGTGTCAGGCGGGTACCGACAATAACGCGACGATAGATGTAGAAAAGAACGAAGATGGTGGTGGTTGGGTTTCTGTATTCTCCGCAGGAGGCCCGTCAGACCCAGAGAAGATCTCCTACGGAACCAACAATTGGGTACAAAGACAGGTCAACTTAACATTAGGGGGCACGACTAACAGAATACGAATCAGGGTCACAATGCCATCTAGCGGAACTGTCTTCTATAACGACTACGCCCTTGATGATATAGAGCTGCTTTACGCAGCAACGACTTGAGATTAATCAAATGAGTCAACTTGACGAAATTCAAAATAAGTACAATACTGAGGTAACTCGTAGGCCGGTTGGATATCGAGCATCCATTCTTGGGTACGATGGTGATCCAAATGATGCTACTGCTCCGAATGATCTGAAAAATGCGCCTGCTGGTACGTTTTATGTTAGGGATACTACATTACTAGAACGTCATATAAAGAAAAGTAGTGCGCCAGCTTCGTGGGAGAACTTCGGCGCAGGAACGAGAACAGTTGAGAGCATCACTGTAACCATCGACCCGGCAGAGACGGAAATTCCCCCACCTGCTGCCGTCTTCGAATCTCAAGCTGCGGTTGATGAGTGGCTATCCGATAATGGGGTGTCGGCATTTAAATATATCCAGGATTTCATCAGTGTATTACCAGAAGAAATCGCGTACTCCATCATTCTCAATCTTGTATCGGGAACAATCGAGCCGCGTACAGGTGAGCCATTATATTTTATTGGTGCTGGCACAAAGATGGTGCTGCGCGACACGGTTGGTGGATTGAATGGTGGTAGTATCAGCCTTGTGGGTGAGTACGACGACAACAATATGGATAGTTGGACTGTGGTTGATGGTCCTGAAACCATAATCGGGTACCAGCTTGACGATGAAGTGACTGGGTACACAGAACCTTATTGGGACTTTGCTGCGTCTACGTTTCCAACCGATGACTCTTTGATCGGGAGATTCGCACTGGATAGCGATGGTAATTGGGGAGTCATATATGATCACACAGATAGCAGAATTTATGTGAACCGTGTTCTATCTACTACGCCCACCAATGGGGTGACGACCGTCAGCGTCATTCAGCCACCCGTAGTACTCGATTCCAATTATACTGCCGACGCGAGTATTGTGCATCGTCCGACAGTTATTGGTGACCCTGACACCGCTTTCGTCATTGGCAACTTGGAATTATCATACTTAACTTTGACGATGACTGGCGAGCTGAATGCTGGAGTAGTCAGCGTGAATGGCCCGCATGCTCGTGTTGAATATTGTGTTATGCGACCATACGGCGGTGGGTCAGCATTCCCCTTTGGTGGCGGCCTTCGGCTAGAATGTAGTCATAGTGTTAGGCTTGACTATGTGGGCATCTGGCAAGAAGCATTAAATGGATCACCGAACGCATGGCTCTTCGGAGACAGTGTACTGCTTCAGGGATGCGTTTTTCATGGCAATACTAATCTCTCGTCTGTTAGAGTCAGAGGGACGTTGCAGCTTTGGGCTGGCAATGTATGGGTGAACTTCGAGCCTGGTGGCGGCGCAGCAATCTTTGATTTTGGCTACGCAGGCCTGTCCGTAAATGGTTCTATTCGGTCTATCTCGTCCATAGGCGGATCGATGCCCAATTTGTTTCTCCGTGGGCTGTCGGCAAAGCCAGCTATCGAGGTATACGGAGGGGAGGTCCTCAACGTAGGATCTGATTCTCGCTTTGATCTCGGCTATATCGAATTTGATACTTGCCTAGGACCATGTATTCGCATAGGTCCGGGAGTGCAAGCTTACTTTGGGCCTGGTCCAAATGCTTCTGTCGGAGCTTCACCAACTGACAGAAGTGGATGTAACGACGTCGGCTTCGACATCAGGGGTACCAATGTAAGACTTCTCCTCCCAGCAGCGACTAACATTACGGGCACTGTCGGGGATATCAGATTACCCGATGGTACGATCGCTAGTTATGCTGATGTAGACGGTGGCTCGCAGTGGCCGAGCGATGTGTTCATAGAGAGGATCGTTTAAATGGGTAAATGGTTCCACAGCGGAGCGGCATTTGTAGGTGATATCACTCACCAAGGGGCACTGCTCAGTCCTGGAACTGGGACAGACAGTTTCAAAGCGGGACCCGGTGCTAGCGCGGCAGGCTCGGATTCTGTGGCGATTGGAAGTGGTGCTGGCGCGACAGACTTCGATGCTGTGGCGATTGGGTGGAGTACCACGGCGGAAGGTGGTGCTGTCGCAATTGGGTCTAATAAGAATGCCGATAATGGCTCTGTAGCAGTTGGAGGCAATTCCAATTCTAATAGTGGTGTTGCCATCAAGGGAACGGTGGGTACGTTCAGTGGAGAAGGAATTGCGATCGGAAGCGGCTCTAGTGTTTCATCAAGCACGACTCCACTTGCTATTGGTAAAACTGCAAGAGTAAATTCGGCGGCACGAGGAATTGCAATTGGCTCAAATACCATAGTCAACACAGGGCATACAGATTCGGTAGCGATTGGTTCCAGCGCTTCAACCACAGCAGCGGCCCAGATGCAGCTTGGCAGTCCCACCCGTCCGCTCGACATTGTGATGCACAGGGATATACAGACTATTAATGCTGCTGATTGGGATCTTGCCGATAATCAAGCCGAAGCTTTGAGTTTCGACGCTCCCGGCTATGTCGGACTGCTCGTACTCGATACGACTAATAATGCTGAGATGGTGCGTGTCGGTACCACTGCGATCGCAGCGGACTTTCCCAACGCGAAGTGTATCATCAGCCAGGCCGATACTGGTGTTACAAGCGCTCTTGCTTATGGCCTGGTCGTTGAGGCGCAACCGGCGACGAATGCCTACGCCGCGCAAATCACCGGCGTCTCCAACAGCTCGAATCTGGTCACTGGCTTGATTGTGACTGGTCGTGTTGACGATGCGGCTGATACTGCGACAGCTCGAGCTGGTCTATTTGTTACTAACAACACACATACCGGCGGCGAGAATGTTGCACTTAGGCTTCAGGCTCTACAGTCGACGGTCGGTAACTACGCACTCGACATTCAGTTTGGCGATGTACGAAGTACCCAGGCGATTGATTGGGACCTGTTCGACAACGACGCTGCTGCCTTGAGTTTCGATTCTCCAGGTCATGCTGGGTTGCTCGTGCTCGATACGATCAATGGCACTGAGCAAGTTCGTATTGGTAATGCAGCGTCGTCATCAGATTTCCCCTATGCACGTCTCATCGCATCGCAAACAAATTCTGGCCAAGGCTTTACGCAATTCAATGTAGGAATTGTAGGAGAAGCGATTGCGGATAACAGTGCGCCTCGTCCGGGTATGGGTGTTCTCGGAATAGGGAAATCTGATGCGGTCAGTGCCGGTGTTGGCGTGTATGGTTATGGCATTATCTCCGCGTCAACTGACGCTGAAACAATTGGTGTCTTTGGACGTGCACTTCAAATCCATAGCAGTGGAAGCAATATTGCCTTAAAATCTGAGGCCGCGAATGGTCAGTACAATTATGCGCTTTATGTATTGGGCGGCGACATAGGTACTCCATTCACTACAACTGATTGGGATCTTGTTGATAATCAAGCCGAAGCCTTATCTTTTGATTGTAATGGACAATCAGGTATTCTCGTAATTGATACCACCAACGGAGCAGAGGGTGTCACCATGGCCGGCAGTCTCGGCATCGGCACTTTGTCTCCCGATGGTCCATTGGAGATCTCTGGTACTGGATATCCTCGAACATTCATGTCTGGCTATGCTACGAGCAGTGGCCGCCTGACTTTCCGTGGAGCACGCGGTACTGAAGGGACGCCAACTGCCACTCAAGAGTTCGATACTATTGGTTGGATTGACTTCGAGGGATATGATTCTGGTACCAGTTGGGGTCGCGGTGCGCAGATCACAGTGACAGCAGAAGAAAACTTCGCGGATACCGCCCACGGTTCGCAGATGAGGTTCTATACTACGGGTCTGGGTAATGACAGTTCAGATACTCATATGGTCATTTCGGCAGACGGTAATGTCGGTATTGGTCTTGACGTGTTTGCGCCAATAAGTTTACTTCACATTTCCGCCGAAGCTGCACAGCCCAATGTAACGATTGATCGTTATGGTGATACACCCACCATACAGACCAGGCGAGCGACCGGAACTAAAGCGTCTCCAACTCAAGTTCTGACCGGTGATGTGCTCGGGCAGTTCACCTGCTCAGGGTATACCAACGCCGGGTACGCGACTGTTGGTAGTGCGAACATTAATTTTGAAGCTGCGCAGAATTTCAACAATGGGGTATCAGACAATCTTGGCTGTCACATTGTATTCGAGACGACTCCAATAGATTCTGGTAGCCGTACCGAAAAGATGCGCCTCACGTCTGAGGGTCAGTTACTTGGCGGCGATGGCGCGGCAGCGACTCCGATGTACTCGTTCGCGAATGCGACTGGACTTGGTATCTACAATGCCAGTAACGATCTCGGCATCGCTGTTGGAGGACAGCAGCAGTTCTACGTCACGACTGGGTACCTCCGAGCGAGCAATGCATCAGGAGGTGCTATCAGGAATGGAGGAGGTTCGCTTAACGATTCCACGTTGATGCCGCGTCGAGACACCACCAACGTGGGCATAGGTGGAGATACGTCAGGCAACCTAGCTCTAATTACCACCGGAGCCGTTAGAATGACTGTTGCGAGCGCGGGGTCAGTAAAGGTGACTAACGGTTTTGCTGCATGGGACGTGACTCCACCGTCGTCGCAGCCAACCAAGATTAGTGATCCGACTGATCTAGGCTCGTGTATCACAGCTATCACCGCAATCATTGATGTACTAGAGGGCGCTGGACTCAGCGCCACAACATGACCAGGAGAACAAAATGCCTTGGAACTTGACTACGCCAACGGATGGAGGAGATCTCGCCGATAATGCTGCGCAGGTGAAGATCACGAGATTCGCGGTCTACACCCGTCAGAAGCGTATCGGCGTGGATCTGGAATATGGGAACACCGTCGATGGTGTCTGGATCAAAGCGCACGAACCACCGCCCGGGAAGCCGCCAACGCTTCACATCGAGAACAAGGATGGTGAGTCCGACTTCGACGATTTCGTGTTGGCAAATCAGCAACTCTACGATGATGTGAAGGCAGCTATTTACGCTCAGCTCGCTGCGGATAGCGACATCGATCCTGGAGCTGTGGCGTGACCAAAAAAGCCAAGCATGCGCCTGGCGCACAGGTCCCTACGAAGCCGATCAAGAAGATCACAGAAGAGCGGCTGAAAGAGATTCGTAGGCTGGATGAAGAGATCGCGCTTGCTCAGGTGACTCTTCAAGAGAAGAAGGCTACCTACCAGAGGAAGGTCACGGAAGCTTTAACAGCTATTCACGTGAGAAGCGCAACTAATGCTATTTGCCTCGATTGCGGATCAGTGTTGGCGATTAGGGCAGTACAAACACAAGAAGGTATCCAGAAATTGGTTGAAGCTTGTAAAATTTGCCTCCCTACACAAGATGAATAATGTAAGGCTCACTGTATTGCCAGATGATTTTTATTTGTTATTATTATTGGGGTGATTTGTTATTAACTAGTTAACTGATTATATAGACCCTACCATATTACATTGACTAGATAAATTTTGGAGATTAATTGTGGAATCTATGAGTGTTTCCGTTTCCGATGTTACGCTCAATATGATGAAAAAGCGAGTTTTATTTAAAAAGGAAGATGGTAAACAAGAATCCCCATTAGATGCCTATCGAAGAGTTGCCGATTTTGTATCTACCGGCCACAAAAATTACAATACGATACGTGATACCGAGATATTCAAAGAAAAAATTGTCGAGATGCTGGCGGAGGGTAAGTTTATGCCCAATACGCCCACTCTCGTAAATTCCGGGTTTCCGAATGCACAGTGTTCTGCATGTTTCGTACTCCCTCTTGATGATAATCTCCCCTCCATCTATCGAGCTCATCACGACCAAGGTCTAATCCAGGCCTCCGGTGGGGGAACGGGGTTTTTCTTGGGGGACGTACGACCCACGGGAACTACTGCGGGGAGCGGTCGCTTTGTCACAAGGGGTCCGGTCAATTGGCTTAAGATGCTGAACGAGAATGCCACTCACGTAGCTCAGGGAATGCGTGAGGGAGCCAATATGGCTATTCTGGATATAGGGCATCCAGATATTATAGAGTTTATCAATTGTAAGAAGGACGGTTATAGTATTGTACCCGAGATCATTAGTGAAACTATGGGTATATCCCTGGATGAAGCTAAACGGGTACGTTCGATAGCAGCTATTGAAAAGTTTAATATTTCAGTATCAGTTACCAATAGGTTCATGGAAGCGCTTGCTCGAGGCGAAGATTGGTATTTTGTCGATCCGCATACTAAACAGAAGACTGATTCTAAACCAGCGCAAGAACTATGGAACCTAATAGTACAGAATGTTTGGGAAAATGGGGAACCTGGTCTATTGTTTGAAGATACTGTTAATGCCCATAATATGCTGTCTCATATTGGCCGCATTCGTAGTACAAATCCCTGTGGAGAGCAGCCCAGACGGCCATATGAGTCTTGCAATCTGGGTCATGTTAACCTGTCCAAATTTGTCATTGGTACTAATGGTAGTAGTGATTTCGATTTCCACGGTTTCGAGGACGTAGTAAAATTTGGAGTCCAATTTTTAGACGATATCGTAGATATTAATTGTTTCCCAATTCCAGAGCTTACAGCGATGAATCTGAACACTCGTAATATCGGATTAGGTATTATGGGTTGGGCAGATATGTTAGCTATGATGGGTATACCATATGATTCTAATGATGCGCTAGAAAAGGCCAATGAGATTGGCGCATATTTTAAAAATATAGTAGAAGATGAAACTAGAAGATTAGGTGTAGATCGTGGGAATTTCCCCTATTTTGAAGGTTCTGAGTTCGAGAAATCAGGACTTAAATATCGACGGAACAACGATACAACTACGATCGCACCCACTGGCCAGACTTCTATGTATGCTGGTTGTTCTGCTGGTATTGAACCTATTATATTCCCTGTTATTAAGCGTAAGCAAGCTGACATGGAGCAAATTGATTATCATCCAGCGTTGTTTAATATCCTCCAAGAGCGTGGACTAGATAATGCCGAAGTCAGAGATAAACTCGGAAATTTGGGATCAGTACGTAAAGCAGAATTCCTCCCCGAAGATATTAGATCGATTTTTCCAAGCTCCCACGACATCGAATACACTTGGCATGTTCAGCACCAGATGGCATGGCAAAAGCACATCTCATCGGGAGTATCAAAAACTATTAACTTATCTAAAGACGCTACCAAAGAAACAGTAGACAGTGCCCTTAAAATGGCTCACGAAGGTGGATGTAAAGGAATAACTATTTATCGTGATGGTAGTCGTGCTGGTCAACCTCTTTCTTCATTAAAAACCATAAGCAGTCCTGAATTGGTTAAACTTCGCAATAAACGTGAAGGTGTTACGCATGGTACTAATAGAAAAGTACCAACTAATTGTGGTAATTTAATGGTATATGTGGGAGAAAGTGAAGATGGACGGATTCAAGAGGTTACAGCACGTCTTGGGAAGGGAGGAGGCTGTGCGTCTGCTCAAACTGAGGCGATCGCGAGGATGGCAAGCATTGCTATTCAGCATGGCGCGGAACCGGCCTATATTGCTAAGCAGCTTGGTGGCATCAGGTGCCATCTTATCGCATACCATACCTCGAAACATACGGGGGATCGGCCTAGGATAATAACATCATGTGCTGATGCTATGTCAGTAGCACTATCGGAGCATTTAGCCAATGGAACTAAAAAAGCAAGATTCCATGACCACGATGAACATACCGGAGCATGTCCCCAATGTGGTGGTCAGCTACATTTCGGGGAAGGCTGTCGCGGGGGGAAGTGCCACGCATGCGGATATGGTTCATGCGGTTAGGCTTGACACTATACGTAAAGAGATGATAGATAAATTACAACTTCAACAGTTGGGGGAGTTATGCCTTACGAAATCGTAACTATCGGTAGTAAGAAGTTTGATAAGGATCTATTAGATAAAGCAGCTGAACTCGTTGTTGGTAAAGGTGATGGCCGCATTAGTAAGGCTGATGCGGTTAAGCTGTTTGCTCGAGCCATGGACGCAGGTAGACTTACTTCTACTGAGCTCGACACTATCGATTATATTAAAAAGACTTTCAATTTCACTGGTGCGGGTAATAGGTTGCTCGATTTCTTGATTGATCAGGCCACTGGCGCAGATAAGAAATCATCTGTTGACGTGATGATAGATCAACTCAAGAAATGACAATATTAACATTTACTAAGAATGGTTCTAAAGCTCCCGCCTTTCCAAATAGGCAAGGATTGAGTTTTAGACATATTAAATTTGAAACCAATATATTAGAGGATTTACTACTAATAGCAAAATATCGCATTATTAATTTTCCCACATCTTTAATTATAGACAATGCAGGAAATGTTCTCTTAAAGGTTAAGGGAGCTATTTCAAATAAGTACGTAGATAGCATAGCCGGGTAGACAAATGGAACCAAATAGGTATATCTTCATTAGCTCTGCTGATGCCAGCAGTAGAACGGCCTTCCCATGTACTCGTAAAGAGTTAAAATCTGTATTAGATTATTATACAGACGATGAGTTAAGCTTATTAGAAGAGTGGCCAGGTAATAGTCATGGACCAACTTTCCCATTAGATAAATATTCTGGTACTATCATATTGGATATTAAGGGTCAAGATCCCACACATCCAATGAGTGCCAAAGAAGTACTCGAAATAAAAAACAAGGACTAGAAAATGAATCCAGAGACAGGTGAATTCCACGAGTTGGATATTGATGGCACTATCAAAGATACCCCACCAGACCCGCCACCCGAGTTGGTAGGTAAGAAACCCCCTAGTAATTGGCCTATATTTAAATTGGGTGAAAAGCTAACTACAGATTTCATAGTAGAAGAAATTACTGGTAAAGATCTGGTAGTTAGTTCTGTTTTCACAGAATGTCAGCCGGGTGATGTTGTTAAACTCAAGGATCGTGACTTCAGAGTTAGAAAGAAGGCATTCAACCAGATTTGGTTACGCCCTGTTGAAGGTCGATTGGTAAAACAGTAGATGTATAAAATAGTAGATACCTATGATAAGATTGAGATAATAGGTAATAATTCTATTGTCTCTCCAGTATTATCTATGGAAGATGAGCATGGTGGTAAAGCCCATATCATCAAAGATGATCATTGTTATATCCTAGTTGTCCTATCTTCAGACAAAATTAGATATGGGTTCACTACCTGGATATTTGCTGAGGCACATGAGGCATTGAAGACTTTACCTAATCCTAATGACTGAGAAGTGGCTCCCAATACCATCATTCGATGGTTACGAAATTTCTAATTTCGGTCGTATCAAGTCCCGCAAGTATAACAAACCACGTATTATGAAGCCCTGGCAAGTGGGTAAGAAGTACAAAAGTGGTATGCGTGGGGCTATGGCTATCAAGTTGATGCTAGGTAGCGATGTAGTTAGATGTAAAGTTCACCATCTAGTATTAGAGACATTTGTTGGTCCTGCCCCTGAAGGTCATGAGGGTGCACATCTAGATGGAGATATCACTAATAATAGATTAGATAATCTGGATTGGGTAACTCATAAGGAGAATGAAGATCATAAACGAACGCATGGTACGCTATTATATGGAGAAAACGCCACATGTGTGAAGCTAAAGAAAGAGGATGTTGAAGAGATCAGAGAGTTAGCATCTCAGGGGGTTTCGCACTCTCAAATAGCTCGAGAGCTTCATGTAAGTAGGAAAACAGTCTCCAATATCATTAATGGAGTGAACTGGACCCGTCTAAAATAGGGGTCTAAATAGGAGTTGGAAGATGACGAATCGATGTGTAGATATACTCGTAGGACTCAACGCTGGCTCCGAGGGCAAAGGGAAATATATGTCTATCCTCTCTGACGTACCATATGCAGCACTGGTACGAACCGGGGGACCCAACGCAGCCCATACTGTAGAGTTCGACAATAGACATTTCGTGTTTCACGCAATACCTTGTGGTGCATTCCACTTTCCAAAGGCCAAGGTAGTCCTTGGTGCAAATGCTCAAATAGACATCGAGTATTTGAAGCGTGAGATCGAGCTATTAAAAGAAGGTGGGGTATGGGATGAGCATCGACTCCTCATTGACCCAAACGCAGTCATCATCGATCCTATCGACAAAATCGCCGAAAATGGTGGCTGTATGCCCTCCTGTGGGGATTTATATTTCCATCCCATCGACTGTAATAAACATACCGAATTGGGGGGAACTTGTTTTGGCTGCGGCGAGCTACCAGTTGATAGTGCCTGGGCAAAATTGGGATCAACTACCCACGGAGTGGGAGCCAATGCTGCACGCAAAGCTGCTCGAGGTACTAAAATGTGCGTCCTGCCGGGACAAGAATTAGATTTAAACACTTATGTGCGTAGTAAATTAGAGTGTAGTGAGGATGCAAATTTTGATGACATTGCAGAGGCAATGTTGGAATTACTTGAAAAACCAGTTACTGACTGGGGCGAGTTTATTAAGCCTGAGCCCATAAGGTATGCTGAAGATGACGAATTTCTACGTCCATATCTTTGTGACACTGTTGAATTTCTTAATGCTCTCATTGATACCGATGAGTCTATACTCCTTGAGGGTACGCAAGGTGCTGTACTTTCACTCCACCACGGGTACAGAGGCAAAACCACTTCTCGTGATACCAATTCTTCTAATTGGTGTGCTGATGCGGGCATTAGCCCATTCGCAGTTAGAGATATATATGGTGTTACTCGTACTTTCCCTATACGTGTTGCTGGCAATTCTGGTCCCATGTCAGGTCGCGAAATCACGTGGGAAGAAATCACCGAGCACGCAAACTCCCCAGAACCCATTGTGGAAATCACAACTGCAACCAAGCGCAAAAGACGCGTTTTTACTCTCGATGGACCAGAAGGACCAAAAGACCTGCGAAAAGCCTTAAACATTAATAGGCCGACAAAGCTGATGCTGTCGTTTATTGATTACCTGAGCTATGAGGATCGGCATAAGCAATCGTGGGATAGTCTGACTCAGGAGACTAGAGACTGGATTACCACTCTTGAGACCAAGATGGAAGTATTCTTCAAATACCTGTCTACTGGTCCAGACGTTGCACATACTATCATCAGGAAGACCCCTGGTGAGATAATTGGTCAAGTTCAAACAGGATCAGAAGGATGTGATCCAATACTTAATCGACATGCTCCACCAAAATAATAAAAAATCAAAGTTAGCACCCGGAGTGACGGCAGTCATTAAAATTTGCTTGGTTAGGGAATCCGGCTCTCCCGAAGCCCCTGAACCCGTCAGTGACCAGAGGAAAGGCGCACCAACAGAGACTCGCAACGGGTAGACGGCATGGCAGCAAATGTGCTTCTATGTTCGTTAGGGATGCTGACAGCCGGGAACAGACCGGCCCAATATGGTGTGTGAGATATGCTTTGCGCTGTCGGATGAATATCCAACATAGTCGACTGAGGGTATTAGTCGGTTCGAGTCCGGCCACACATCAACTCCCTACCCAATAAATTTGTCAGACCCCCGTGCTATAAATTGTCTATGGAGCGCATAACTTTAAGACGAACCTTGAACATTGGTGACTACGAAACTATCTCTTTTGAAACTGTTGGAGAACATGAGGATGTTAACATTGCCAGACTCATAGCTGCAAGAAAATTCTTAGAACTCGCTAGGCTTGAACTTATTCGTATCTATAACGTTAAAGTGAGCTCAAACGGAAGTGCTTGGGACAGAGTGAACGTAGAACTTAATGGCATAGACGCTGAACTTAATCAGCTTTAGGAGAACGCAAATGGGTTTTTTATCTATCAAAGGTAATTCGATTTACCTCTCGATTGACGCAAACGCTAAGCCAGTTAGACCTTTAGCTCGAGAAGCTATCAGTAAGTGGGTTAGAAGTATCCCCGGCTGTACGAAAGTTGGGGCTGACAACAAAGAGCAGCAGCTTCGTAAGTTTACGATGATCGATGCCGACTTCTCTCAGTGGCTCAAGAATAACCCCGATCCACTGTGGGACCAATTGGAGCATCAGGATAAGTTTAAGCAGAGTGGTGAGAGACAAGACTTCTCTCTTCGTCCACAGCACATTCTGCCAGTCTGGTCCTATGCTGATAATGATGTGAAGGTTATCAAGCAAGGCAACCAACTGTTTGAAGAGATGGATAGATTCGATGATACCGGTGGTGATGTTACCACTTGCGATTGGATGGTTTGGTTTGAGGGTAATGGAAGAAGAAAGTCATATAAGACTTCTAGACAGAATCCCACTGGATTCGCAGTAGAAGTAGATCAGGCGACGCTTGTTGCGAAGATGGAAGCTGTTATGGAGCAGGCTCTAGCCGATCTTACTCCATTTAAGACTGAAGACGCCATGCTTACTTATATTCATGGTGATCAGGACCAGCAGCAGCAACAACAAGTTGCCGCCCCAGCACCGCAACAAGCGATGCCCGGTTATGTACCCGGTGGTCAGCCTGGCGTAGCCTTAGGCGCTACCCCTGCATTACCGGCACCACAAGCCGCACCAGTTGGCGTAGTACCACAACCTACGACTACCGCAGTTCCAATAGCCGCGCCACAAGGTGTTCCACTTGGTGTAATACCACAACCTACGACTACTGCTGTTCCTCAAACTGGTGTTCTGCCTGGTCAAATGCCGATGCCAGGTGTAATGGGGGTTGCGCCAGTACCAGGTGTAGTGGGGGCTGCACCGATGCCAGGTGTGGGGATTGTTGCCACGGGCGTACCGCAAACCGTTGGGCCTCAGGCTGTCCCGCAGGGTGTGCCGGCGGGCGTACCGCAAGCCATGCCACAACAGGTTGAGAGTCCAGTTCCTAACGCTCCGGTAGCTTCTCAACCGGTGTTTGCGCCACCTGTAGCAGCACCGATGCCAGCGGGTGTGCCACAGGCTATGCCGCAAGATGTACCGGCTCAGGTGCCGACATCAGCACCGCAGGCAGCCGCCCCTGTTCCTGCTGCTGCGCCTCCAGTTGCTGCCCCTGCTCCAGTAGCCGCACCGAATGGTGGTGCTGACCCTTTTTCGGTAGTAATTGACTCTGGTAAGTATAAGGGTCAAACGCTTGGTCAGGTTGCTCAAACTGACGCTAAGTATTTAAGCTATCTTAAGGGTACAAAGAAGGATTTAGCTCCTGCTATTGAGATGGTACTTAGTAATGCACAGGCCCCTGCCGCCCCAGCTGCCGCCCCAGCTGCTGCTGTTGATGCCTCGAGTGAAGAGGCACGTGGTGAGCTCGTTAAGGCGGTGAATGAGAAGATTATGCAGGTCCAAGAATTTCAGGGGACCGGTGTAACTACTCATATGATGCCCTTTATTGAGCAGCATATTGGTACCACTAATTTTTCTGAAGCTCCTCTTGATAAGTTGCAAATTTTGAATCAGGCTATTGATCAGAAGCTCACTGCAGGAGCTTAAATCATGGCTAAAAAGAAATCTAAAAAGTCATCCCCAAAGAAGAAGGATGACGCGATAGTTTTATCTCAAAGTGGTGACATATCGCTGTTGAGAGAAACCCTTAATAAGATATATGATACCGAGATTGCTCCAGTAGTAGTAGATAAACCTACCATTATTATGCCTGCAGGGATTTTATCCCTTGATTTAGCTGTAGGCTGTGGTGGGCTGGTAGCTGGACGTGTACTAGACATCTTTGGATGGGAAGGTACTGGTAAGACTTTGTTATGTTTAGCCATTGCTGGATACATCCAAAGATGTACAAAAATCGATAGTAATGGGAATGAAGTTCAGCGTGTTGCAGCAATGCTTGATGCTGAAGGTACTTTTTCCAAAGCCTTTGCCGATAGTGCAGGTGTCGATACAAAAAATCTTATTTTGGTGCAAAGTACACCTAAAAAGATTTTGTCTGGTGAAGACTATTTCGATATTTTAACTGTACTTGTTAGTAGTGGCGTAGATTATATTATTGTTGATTCTTGTCCAGCATTAGTACCTACCAAAGTAATTCAAGATGGTACTGGTGAGGGTAAGTTAGCCTCTCAAGCTCAGCTTATGTCAAATGGTTTACAGAAAAACACGCCTATTATTAGTGCTTGTGGACAAACATTAGTTCACTTCGTTAATCAGATGCGTGGTAAACCCATGGATATTTATAAGACAGAGCAAGAGACAGGTGGTAATGCTCTAAAATTCTATTCATCCTATAGGTTTAGAGTAGTTAGAGCAGAGGACATTATTAAGAAGGTACTTGGTGCTGATGGTGTCTATAGAGAGAAAAAGGTCGGTGTAACGTCTTGTGTTAGGATTAAAAAGAACAAAACTGCGCCGATCCCTGCTTACATTCCTGGTACCACATATCACTTTGAATTTGATGTTTACTTTGAGGAGTTCAAAGATGATACAGGTATGGAATATAATCGGGGTGTTGATGTTGTCAAGGACTACTGTGAAACTGGTATTCGTACTGGTGTGATTAAACAGGCTGGTTCATGGTTCAACTTTGGCAATATTAAGGGACAAGGCAGAGACGACCTCTATAAAAAGGTTCGTATGGATCCACAAATCATGACAGAGATCAGGAATGAGGTTTTTGACATGATGGGTGGCGTACCTACTTCAGCAACGGAGTCTATGCTTGCCGAGTCCAGCGAAACCGAAATGGAGTAGTGAGCTCTATCTAGAGCAATTCTATCCCTTTTGTATGCACCATGTAGAGATCTGTGAAGAAGCAGATTTCGAGTTTTTCTTTGGTACGTTAGAGGGGAAGAAGCTTCCCTGTTCTGCTACTTATCGGTGCAAATTTTGTGGTGCTGCCTTGAGAGTAGAATTAGATGACGAAGAAGAGCAGAGTAAAATACAAGTGTCCCAAGTGTGACTATATATTTCTTCCATCAAAAGAAGAGGTACAGTCAAGAGTAGGGGCTAGCGCTCGAAGAAAGGGTGCAAATTTTGAGCGCCTCATAGCAAAGAAGCTTAAGAAATGGTGGCCTGGTGATCACGATTTTAAGCGTACCCCGCAATCGGGAGGCTCTGCTCTAAAAGAAGGATGGGACTTGGCTGGTGATATAGCCACCACAGCCAAGGACTTCCAATGGCATATTGAATGTAAGAATGCCCCAGGCTCATTTCAGGGCTGGCATCAATTCTTTACATCATCAAAGTTTAAGTTTTGGGAATGGTTACAACAGGCAATAAAAGATAGACCTGATGATAAATATATATTACTAATTATTAATCGATTTGACCAGCCTACGTGGTGCGCTACTATAATCAGTCCAGCTAATCGCATACAAATTTTAGCTAGGTTAGCAAATGCTAAGATAAATTATCTACAGTATAATTATAATGCCCTTATGACTAGAGCTTCAGTAGCAATTTGGACACTTGACGACATGTTGAAGTCTGACCCGGAGATATGGAAATGAGAATAGAGATCCAAAAATTCGCAAAATTAATGAATAGTAAACTTGATCAACGTCAGGAAAAATATGCTGGTGACACATGGAAGGAATATCATGTATTAGAACTTTTAAATCATTTAGAGCTTGAAGTAAAAGAATTACGTGAAGCTGTAGATAATAATAGTAATATTTCTGAAGAAGCAGTTGATGTTGCTAACATGGCTATGTTTATAGCCGATATATGTGGTGGATTATGAATTTTAGACAATTTGAACCAGTTACCATTACGAACATATTGGACTTAGAGGCTATTCAAGTCTCCAACTTTTTAAATGCTCATGTGTTGAGCAATAGACTTCCTCCATATACTCCTAATAACCAGCTTTCTATTCAGGCAGATTTGGTGCCACGACTTGGTAAGTATGCTAATGATAAAGCATACTGTACTGAATTATATAATATCATTATATCTAAGCTATATGAGCAAAAGAAACATAAGAAAAATAAAGCTGGTGAATATGATGGTGATATACATTTAGATTTAGAGGCAAAGAAAGAAATTCTACATAGAACAGTTTACGCACTAGATCGGCTATATGAAGCTGCTTCAAGACTCATGACTGGTATAGGTTCCCCTGATACGAATCAAAGATACTAATGTACAGGATTGTTAAAGACTATGTGCATTCGCATATAGAACCACAATTACCTCCCGAAGTAAATGTAAAATTACACTCTGAATTACGTTTTCGTCCTGCTGGTTATAATAAGACATACTATTTTAAAAGCAAAAAGTGGGATGGATATAATTATTTATATGATCAGCTAACACAAAGATTTCGTTCAGGTCTTGCTTGGCGTGCTGGCCTTATACTCAAACGTTGTAATGTAGACTATGAAGTTGTTGATGTACGAGCAGTAGCAGCAGCTAATAGTATAGTTGAAAATATTAAGATATTACTAAATCCATTTGATTTTCAATCAGAAGCAGCTAGAATTACAACACAAGATGTTTCACATGGTATTATTGCTAGTCCTACTGGTACTGGTAAGACATTAATAATGTCTTTAATAGCTAAACTTAATGGTACAAGGACATTAGTAGTAGTAAATAGTAGGGTATTACTTGATCAGACTTGGGAATTTTTTGATGAGGTAGTACCTGGTGGTGCAGGTATTGTTGGTTCTGGATTCTTTGAATTAAAAGATTTGACTATTGCTACTATCCAATCACTCACGTCGATTCTAGGGGTAGGAAAGAAGCAAATACCATCTGCAGATAAAGAACCACCATTAAAAGATTGGCTCGAGCAGGTTGGCCTTGTAATACATGATGAAGTACATGAGGCAGATAGCAAGAGTGTTGATGGCTTATATAGCAAGCTTAAAGCATCGAAATTTATAGGTACAACAGCCACTCCATTTGCCTGGGCATATGCTAATGAAAAAGGCAAGAATCTTGAGATGGAGCAGCATTTTGGCACGAAGATTTATGATAGTAGAGAGGAAAACTTTATTAAGCTCGGCCTCACTGTTCCACTATTTGTAAGTAGGTTTGCTACTCCTATAGCTGATATTTATCAAAATTATGATTTTCAAGTAAGAACAACTGAAGAATATATTGACGTTATTGCCAATCAGATAGTAGAAAACGAAGCACGTATCGAGCTCTTGGCCAAAAAGGTGATAGAGCAGGCGCAGTCTGGTCTTAGCTCTTATGTCTATTATAACAGAATAAAGTATGGGGAAATGTTAAGTGACGCAATGCATCAACTAAACCCTGTGTTTATTCAGGGGAAAACTAGTCGTGCAAAGCGCCAAGAGGCGTTCAAAGCTATCGACAAGAAAGAAATTCTTGTAATAGTATCTGATATAGGTAGCTATGGCCTCAATATTAAATCTCTAGATAGTATAGTATTAGCATTTCCAACAAAAGACGCAAGACAACTTAAAGGCAGGGTATGTCGGGCATTTCCCAATAAGGAAAGAGGCTTGGTAATAGATCCGGTTGATAACGTGCCCTATTTGAAACGTCACAGTTCTTTGCGGTTCAATCAATATAAACGTGATAAAGATGTCGTCGTAGGCTACTAGTGAATTGACCATGCAGGTGTTCATGCTGGTCATTTAGAGTTAAAATAATGCCACAGTGCATTTATTATTCCAATGAGACTGGGGAATCTTGTGACCAAGATGCTAGAAAAGAACATCCATATTGTTTTGCTCATGCACTAAATAAAACATTTATAACAGATAATCTTTCAATTCTCTTTATTGAAAAGGGATTTAGTCGTATTAGTGGATATAATAATAAGTTTGTTTTAATAATAGGTCCAGCATGTCTTACTTACATTATAAACATGATGTCTGGTGAAGTAGATCCTATAATTGAAAGGGAAGAAATCATAAAGGGGCGTATTGGTCATTTTTTAAATATCGGGCCAAGATGTGAAAAAGTTTTAATATTACAAGATACCCATTGTAAGAATCAACAAAAGGTGATATTTTGCAATATTATTGTACCTGAGCATCCACTTGAAATGGAATTTATACCAGACATTTTATCAAATAAAAGAAATAAAACGCTAAAATTAGAATATAGAGAATAAGCATGAGAAATAGGGAATTTGTGGAAGCATTTGTACTTCCTAAATTAAAACAAATTCATAAGGAGATTCATGACAGTAGTTGGCATAAGGTAGCTAGATTATTAACTAAAGAAGAAAGAGACTATATATTTGGGGCTGCTAAGGCATTGAGATTACCCTGTACTTTATTTACTTATGGTAATCAAGGTGTTGGTATGCAAATCTGGCAAAACCACCCAACTATGGGTATTTCTCCATTTCCTGGTGCTAAAGTTTATAGTAGTGATTTAACATGCATATTATCATTCAAGGATGAGCATCTTTTTGATAATTCTGCACCAGATCGTAAGTATGGTAGCGCACAGCAATTTTTAGAGAAATGTTTTAGGATACTTCATCCATTTGTGGCAAGAGATGAGAATATGGAAATGCTCAAGCGTTATAAATTTTCAATTAAACATTTTGTGCTTACTCTAAGAGATTGTGAATATTAATGCTATCAGGAAAAGAAATCGCTCGAGAAGTTGATAATGGTCGAATTAAGATCAATCCTTATACATCTGATCGAGTTGGGCCTAATTCTTATGACTTAAGGTTAAGTAGACAATTAAAGGTATATCGTCTTGAATTTAACCCTTGGGGCAATGCACAACAGATTCAACATTTAGATACAAAAGAAGAAAATGCAACAGAAGATTGGTTCATGCCAGATGATGGTTTAATTTTAGTACCAAATCAACTTTATTTAGGACATACTGTAGAAATTGCGGGATCAAATTATTATGTTCCATGTATTGAGGGTCGTTCGAGTATTGCGCGTCTTGGGGTTCAAGTACATATGACTGCCGGTTTCGGCGATATTGGTTTTATTGGTCAATGGACGCTAGAAATACAGGTTGCTCATCCGGTCAAATTGTATCCAGATATGCGAGTATGTCAAATTTATTTCCACCAAATTATCGGAGACTATGATTTATATAACGGTAAATATAAAAATTCCAAGGGTGTTATACCAAGTAGAATACGTGAAGATATAGAGTTTAATAATGGCTAATAATTTGTTTGAACGTATTAAGCACACTGTTGAAAAATTTCGAGCTCAATTGCCCACGTATGATCAGCCTGAGGAAAAACCAGCAGCAGAACAGCCACATGATACCGCTTATTATACTGAGCATGAAATTGGATATATTCCAACAGCAGAGATGGTAAATGCTGTTATACGTGCAGGAAGAGAACAACGATTACTTTATATTAGATATAATGGTGTCTGGAGACATATAGAACCATATGAATTTAAAGGTGGTAAGCAGGGACTATTAATTTACGCATGGTGTTTAATGGATAATAGTATCCATTCTTTCTACGTATTCAAGACTCAAGAGATGTATCTTACGGATGTACCATTTACTGCCAGATTTCCTATAAAATTATAGTAAATCAATTCTGGTCGCATAGTATAATATAGGGGTGGAGACGTTTTATGCCAAATAAAGTAATACATGTCAGTGATGATGTGCATACAATAGTCAAGCGTTTTTGTACTAATAGAAATGTTGATATGAGTAGATGGGTACGTTTGATATTGTTAGATGCTGTTGAAAGAAATATTATAGCTCCTGATAAGAAAATAGTCGAAAAAATAGGTCCTTTGTTGTCATCACAGAGAGTAGAGGTTGTAGAACACGAGAATCCATTTACACAACCTCCTTTCTGGGCCAACAAAGATGAACCTGCTGATAGCTGATCCTATATTTAATACTGTTATGAGTCGTGAAGGTAAACAACTTCGCGATGAAGTATTAAATATGTGTCTTCAACATGGGGCTGCTGGTCAAGGCGTAACAGACAGTGTATCGTACACGCAACAAATTACAGCTGCCTATTCTCCATTATCTTTTGAGAGAGCAATTCTCTATGCTGGCTCGAGGTCAGTCTTAGAGGCAGTGAGTAGACGAACTTCTGCTGCTTTTTATCGTCATAAAGATAAACTAGGTATGCAGAAACCTGAATGGCAAAAAGGCTCTACAGATGGTAATCGATATAAGAAGATCGATTGGCTATCAGTAGCATCTTTTGGGCCTGAGTGGTGGATAAATAGCATTCAATTTCCACGTTCTGGCGCGATTCAACCACAGAACTTTGATAAAGTACGAGATGAATTTGTCAATATCTATAGCCTTTTTACTTCATGGTTACTAATTGACTTTAGTTTTAAGACATTGTATAGTATCTGGGATTTAACTAACAGATTCTCCCCAGAATTTATTAAGAAATGTATGGACTTAGTAGAAGATAAGTCTAAACGTTCTATTGAATATTTATTACCAATTATTGATAAAGAGTGGGCTATTATGCGTAGTGACATACTAGAAAGAGAGGAACTTAACGATCAATCCAAAGCTATTCTAGCTGCTATTACTGGACTAATAGGTGATAGAAGTAAACCAGTTGATTGGGATTCTATTGATGCAGATAGAGAAGTAGATGCTGCTAATTCAGAAGTCTTTAATAAGGTAAAATTGTCTTGAGAAAATTAGCAGATATAAATGTAGTAAAAGAGTACGTACGTGAACGTGCTGATTTACTACAAATAATTAAAGAAGATGTAGGTGATAAAGTATGGAAAGAAGAAGGTAGCAATACTTTTGTTACAACATCACCTTTTAGAGAAGAAAATAAACCATCCTTTAAAGTTAGTGATACTAGGTTTAAAGATTGGGGTGGCGAGCAGCATGGTGGTGATGTATTCTCATGGGTTCAATTATGGCATGGTCTACGATTTGAAGAGTCTATTTTACATGTAGCAGAAAGATGTAAGATAGATATAACTTCACATCTTAGAAACCCCACGCCAGAAGAACTCCAATTATCACATTATAAAGCAGTTAACAGGATCGCTGCTGAGTGGATGCATCAGTGTTTTAGAGAAAACACGATGATAAGAGACGACTATCTATCTAGGTCTGGTTTCACATTGAGTATGGTGGAACCTTATCTGGTTGGATATTGTCCATCTATAGAAGGTCTCATCACCCATGTTTCTAGTCAAATTAAGCTAACTGATGATGACGTTAATCGATTAGAATTTAATCGTAAAGATTTATACACAAATGCTATTGTCTATCCTGTTCATGATCATTCTGGCGATGTAGCCTTCTTTTATACTAGACAGCTTATAGACGATGCTCCATATAAGGGGAATAAAAAGGAACATCCATTACAAGACACCAGCATTATATATGGTTTTCATGTAGCAAAAAGGAAACTACGATCTAATGGTGCTGTATTAGTCCTTGTTGAGGGCCAGAGAGATACGATAGCTCTTCAATGTGGTGGCGTACTTGGTAGTGACCTGCGTGAAGAGCAGCTTAATGCACTTAAAGATTATAAGGTACGACAATTAACATTCTGCTATGATAATGATAACACTGGATGGACTAAATCATTAGACTTAATTAATAAGCCAAAAAATTTTGGCGACATGTTAGTTTTAGTAACTTGTCCAGAAGAGATAGATTCTGATCCACATGATGCATGGCGTACTGGTGGTGATGGCGCTATATATAAGATGCTACAGAACGCTGTTATTCCACTTGAGTATTATGTGGAACACAGTGGGTTTAATCTAGACACTATTACAGACCAACATCGACTTCTTACATCATTAAGAGACTACCTTACACAAGTTACTGGTGTACATTTAAGTATAGCTATCTCCTATCTATCCACTGTATTAAATAGCGCAAAAGAAGCAATTACTGATTATATAGCAGAAATTAAGGCTGCTTACAGTCAATTATATAATCTCGAGGCAGAAAAGATACTCATATCTTATTGTATGAAGAATTCTGCTTCTTATAGTGTGGCCAAATCTGCTGGTATTAGTGAACTAGCATTTACCTACTCTAAATATAAGAAATTATTTCTTGCATGTCAAATTGCTTTTGAAAAGTATGCTGAAAATTATACTGCTCAGGTTGTGCTTGATGAAGCGATGGCTAAGTATATTGATCAAGATTTACCAGCAATAGCTGCTAGCGTATTAGAAGAGAATAATAAGTATACAGAAGTTGTAGCATGTGAAATCGTATTAGATATGTGGAAGAGGCGTACTGCTTCTGAACAGGCTAGCGAGTTAGTATCTGCGTCTAGAGACTTATCACGTTCTTTTACAGAAGTGGTAAATGACCATAGAAAGAATTTAATATCTGCAGTATCTTCAAGTAGACCACAAGCACGTACTCCACCAGAACTAGCAAAAGAACTCTATAACGAGGTTAAAGAAAGAGAGAAATCCGGCGGTAATTTAATTATTGGGCATGATTTTTATGCTATGCCTAGTATTAATATGATTCTTGGTGGTATACAATCTGGGCATATGTTAGTAATAGCCGGCGATACTGGTGCTGGTAAGTCATTATTGGCTATGAATGTTGCCAATTGTATCGCAGTTACACATGGCAAACGCTATCTTTGGATAGGACAGGAGATGCAGAGTAAAGAGAATACTATGCGTCTTGCTTCTATCACAGCCGGGATAAACAATACAAAATTACAAGCTGGTAATCTATCGCAGAATGAGGCTAATACATTTGTTAAAGCTGTACAGACCATAGAGAACTCTGGTCTCTATATGGCTCAGCCAAAATCTGGCGATATTGATGAGATATTAGCCATTATTGATGAGTATCGATGGAAGTATGATATAGAAGGTGTAATTTGGGACTACATTGGCCTAATTAATGCCTCTCAAGATCAGTTTAGATGGAGTAGAGAGCAAATTATTGGTCATGCCTCTACTACTATTAAAAATAGAGTTACAATAGATATGGGGCTACCTGTAATACTTATAGCCCAGATGAATAGAGATAAACACGCTGAAGGAAAGCATAAAATTGCTGGTTCATTTAGAATTATCCAGGATGCAGACGACTTTCTTTGGATAGAAGAAAAAAGTGCCAAACAGATTGCAGAGGATGGAGTATCTAAGGGTAATAGGCTAGTACGTATTGGTAAGCGACGTGGTGGTGTATCCAATTTTGCAGCACACGCCTATTTAGATACAGATCCAAGATCATGTACTCTGCAAATTAGAGAGTGCACTACCCCATCTGAACAATCTAAACTTTTTAGCGAGTTAGCAGCATGAAACCACTATCAGGTAGAGTAGTTTGCGTATTTGGTTTGCCATGTAGTGGTAAGACCACTGTTATTAGAGCTCTTATTGGTTCTAGTAACGAGATACTTGCTCATATTAGTAGTGGCGATATAGCAAGAAAATTGTCTACAGACAAAGAGATTGCCCATATGGCTAAAGGGAACTTATTTCCCTTTGAGGAGCCACTTAGAGATAGTATTTATGAGATAATCCATAAGAGACGTTCTGCTGGGTCTGAGATCATCTTTTTAGATGGGTTTCCTAGATTTGATGATCAGATTATGTGGCTGCTCGAGAATCAACTTGCAGGTACTATTATGGAAGGATGTTTTATTCAGATTATTGGAGAAGACATTAAGACTAGAGCTCTTGGACGTATGCGTGATGACCAAGATGCAAGTGACAAATTTGATTTAAAAGTAAAAGAACAATCACAAAAGATCGATAATATGGAAAAGATAATCAATCGTCATGGCATTCCATATTATTGTATACCTAATACTAGCCTAGAGACTGCTGTTAAAGTTATGGCTAAATATACAGGATTAAGAAAATGAGATGTTATCTAGCAGGCCCAGTAGATTTTCATAAAAATGAAACTGATTGGAAAACTCAGTTAAAAGAATGGTGTAAACAACATACCGGTATCGTGCTGTTTGATCCAGATACTTTTGCATTTGGATCTATCACACAACCAGTTTCTGAGTATATTCATGATGTTAATATGTCTGCTATTAGACATAGTGATGCTATAGTAGCTAGATGGATGAAGGGGCAGATATCTGTTGGTACGCCAATGGAGCTCTATTATAGTTTAACTATTAGAAAACCCATTATTTTAATTACAGATATGGCGCAAGAGTCTGTTTATATTAATTATGTAGCTAATAAGAGCAAATTGGTTACTAGTGTTGATCAAGCTTATGGTGAAATTCTTAGATTTGATAGGGAATGTCAGTGTGAAAAAACTGATGATCCAGAACCACTGATATAGAGGATAGAATGAACCCATCTGACTTATTAGTACGTATACATCCAGATTGTCCAAATAATGAGCCTATTGTAAAGCCGGTAAAGCATGGTGATGCTGGTTATGATTTGAAGGTCTGGTTAGACGAGCCATTACAATTATCTGGTGGAGAGACCATTAATATTCGTACTGGCGTATTTGCTAAGATGCCAGATGGATATTGGGGCGCAATCAGACCTAGATCGAGCACTTTTGCGAAAAAGAAATTACTTGTTATGGGTGGTACTATAGATGAGGGATATACAGGTGAAATTTCTATTTTTGTGTGGAACCCTATGAATCAAAAATGTCTGATTGAAAATGGGGATAGATTAGCACAGCTTTTACTAATGCAGAGATCTACGCCACCTATCGTTGTTATCGATTCGTTACCAATAACTAATCGTGGCAGTGATGGGTTTGGAAGCACAGGTACATAATGGAAAATGAAGCACAACGTAAGGTTCCACGTAGACCAGTTATTTGTGACGCTTGTAGTCAGGACCATATTGGTGACTGTCCTCCTAAAAAAGAGATGGTAAATCATCCAGCCCATTATGGTGGAGATGAGCCATATGAAGTTATTAAAGTATTAGATGCATGGGGTTTTACTGAACATTTCTGCCTAGGTAATACGATTAAGTATATTGTTCGAGCAGAGCGTAAGGGCAGTAAATTAGAAGATCTTAAAAAGGCGCGGTGGTATTTAGACTACGCCATTAACCACCTTGTTAAACAACAAGAGGAGACGACATGAGAATCGTCAAACCGAGCTACGAAATTCTAGCCTTCCACGTTGACCCGCAACTGTTCGAGCGGGCGGGGCGTACCTGTTATAAGAGCGAGGACAGTATTACAGATGTGAGTGCCGACGAATTCGCGCAAATGATACTCAATCGTGGTCATCACGCCATGATCGAATTCGCGGGATGGATCGCGGTCAAGTTCATCTGCAATCGCGGTATCAGCCACGAGATCGTGCGACATCGGCTCTTCTCCTTTGCCCAGGAGTCGACGCGCTATTGCAATTATTCCAAAGAGAGGTTTGGGAGAACTTGAAGCCTTGCTGGATTGCTACAACAGAACTAAAGAAAAACTCCGGTAAAGGGATGGAGAACCACATGAGAACAGCAGAGAAATTTTGGATGGTGATGAAGACCGACCAAAAAGGTGGCTACTGCTTTAGTCGGCAAGAAGCGATAAACAAGGCAAAAGAGAGAGCAGAGGATTGCGAGACGGTTGGCACAACATTCTACGTTCTCGAAGTTGTCAATGCATTCTCTCGCGGGGAGGCTCCGATAAATGAGCTTCGAGTCGAAGAGCCTGTCTTAGATGAGGCACCGGCCGATGACGTCTGACCTACCGAAGTGTCGACGTTGCTCGGACACTGGCTTTGAGCCTGGAGGCGGTAGACCGTGCATGATGTGCGCTCCAGTTTCAATCGACCAACCGATACGCGTAATGTCATTCCAGGCATGGGATGAGCTCCGCTCTACCGTTGGACAGTTTTTCCGCGATCACGGTTCTGCTGGCGTCTCTGTCGAAGTGCAATTTCGTGGTCCGCATCCAGTCTGCACCTATTGCAAAAACACCCACAATCCGGCGATAGGATGTCCGGAATACGTTCGACAAGAGCTCGGTCTTTCCGAAGAGGTGCTCATAGACGCCGCGCTAAGGGTGGCGGATCCAGGGCCTCCGGGCACCATGCCGGCCGAAGTGATTCTTCCTGAGGTGGACCCAAGAAACGAGATCCCACCTGAAAATCTATCGTTCGTTGGATTCGAAAAGGCGCTCGAGGAGAAGAGCAAGGTTCTCGTGCAAGTAGTGAAGCGATGCCCCAACTGTGATCAGCCACTCGATGAGACTGCTGGTGAGCATCTACGGTGCTGGTCCTGCGTCGAGGACGACGTAGAGGGTGACCATGAGCAACCGTAAAAACTACAGGCGCGAGGAGGTCCAACGTATCGAATTGGGAGAGCATGCGCAGATGGCACGCGGGTCGCTCCCGATCGATCTCAAGACTGAGGTCAACGTCGCCGGCAATGTGCGCGAGTGGCAGCACTTCTTCTCTCAGCGCGCAGCCAAACCAGCGCATCCACAGATGCGGCAACTGGCGTGCCCGATGCTCGGCGACTTCCGCGAGCGTGTAGCTGTTCTTTTTGATGGTGTTGGAGATCCAGCTGTTGTATGAAGAAGCTTAAGCAAGAGTGTGGTACGTGTCGTTACGCGGAGAAATGTTACTCTGAGAGGACATCTCCGCGTAACGTCGTAATTAACATTCTTGCGTGTCGTATTAGAATGGGCATAGATAGAAACGAATCGGCTATTGTTCTACTCGAAATGATAAGACCCAAATTAATCAATTTAGTTAATCATGCACGGGCTCGAGTTGGTGGAGGATACGTTAATACTGAAAATCTATTGATGGATTTGGAATCTAGAGTTATTGAAGCATTAATAGATGAAGAGAACGGATATCGGATAGGAGAAACTGCCTATCTTACTGAATATCTATTTGGTACCAACCCTAAGACGGGGTGGGTAAGAAAATGGGTGCTTTGGGGTTTTTCAAAGCAGCAGAGATTTAATAAGAAACATGTACTTTCTGGTATCAATCCAATATCTGATACTGGAGAAGATATATCAGAAAATGATAGAGTCGCGATAGCTGTAAATGAAACCGAAAATTCTTATGAGCCTGACAATTCTAATAGGGATGCTGTTCAGGCTTTGATGAAGATAATAGATGATGGACATACTTTAAATGCTAATGAATATCGTGTTTTTCATTTCTGTTTGGTAAATGCTAACGAATCTAATAAAACTCGTCTAATTGATGGAACCCATACTTATTTATCGACTATAATGGGGGTATCTAGACCTCGTATAACCAGATTATATTCTGTAGCTAGAAAGAAATTACTAGTAGCCGCGAAAAGATTTGATATTTCGCTATGAGGTAGATATGCCAGCAGGTAGTAATGTTAATAATATTAAATTTGATCCCAATAAACAGAAATTAGTTATCTGTGAGGGCTGTAAAAGAGAAATGGTGGTTGGTAAGTTCGCTAAGAACAACCAACGATGTGCCGAGTGTAAAAACCTAAATAAGAAAAAACCACCTGTTGAAATAAAACCGGTTGAAAAACCTACTAACGATGTCAATAAGAAATTTGGAGCTAAACTAGAAGAGATGTGTTTAAGGCTGGGATACAGTATAACAGAAAAACGTTCGTGGATGAAGCGTTATGCAATAGATGGTGGAGGGGCAGCCACTATATATATCATGCCAGAGCAGAGTAATTCTGGTATGGGGCCACGAGTAGAATATTTTAGCTTGATTATTCAAAGAGCGATAGGTGTAAACGAAGATTTTGGTAGATTTATGCCACCAGATGCAGTATCTGATTGTGAAGTATTAGCTAATGAATTTGCACCTAAAGTTTCTATTAAACCTAGGCTAGGACAAGAACAGTGTGCGATATGTAAAGAACACACTGATGAATTTGGGGTAGATACTAAGAATGGAAGAATTTTATGTATAAAGCCTAATAATTGTTTTAAGAAACATTTTAATCGAGCAGGTGCGGAATCAGTTGGCTAACCAGTGAAAGAATTGAGCTTTTGGATGACTTCATGTGGATGTTCAAAACCAGCTATTCATTGGAGTAGCGATTTTGATGCCCGTATGTGCCAGAATTGTGGTACAATAATAGGAATGGCTGATAGTGCTATAGCGGGCATGAATAAGCCACCAGACTTTATACATTTACGAGTACATACTCACCTAAGTCTGCTTAAAGCTATATGTAAACAAGAAGAAATAATTAATAAAGCCAAAGAATGTGGTATGTCAGCTATTGCCAAAACTGAATATGGCAATATGTTTGGTGTACCTACTTTTATCAAAGATTGTCAAGACGCTGGTATTAAACCTATTATTGGTACTGAATTTACTGTAAAAATTGATAATATTATTTCTCATCCCATAGTTTTTATTGCGCTGAATCATACCGGATATAAAAGTCTAGTTCAAATGAACACCATAGCCTGGTGTCAACGAAAAGGAAAAGAAGCAGACCCATTCATTTTGTTGAGCGATATTATTTCAGATGGAATAGTAGCACTAATTGACGCCAATCAGCCATTATATGATAATCGTCTAACATATATTATAAATCTCGTCTCCTCGAGGGTACCATCTTATATTGAGATTAATAATGCTGACCAAACCACAATAACCACTGTTAAGACTGCATCAGAACGACATCAGATGCCCGTTGTTGCTACTGGTGATGTTCTTTATACAGAGCAAGACGATTTTGATAAATATGGAACTGCATTAAAAATCGGCAAACACACAGCGTTATCTGATCGTCAAAATAGGCACTTCAAAACTCCCATAGAAATGGCAGAGATGGGATTTGAGGAAGCATGGTATACTAATACTGTTGCATTAGCCAATGCAATAGAAGACTATGGTATTATCAATAAAGAATTTATTGTTCCCACATTCAAAGATAAGAACGGTGAGTGGTCTAATGAGCAAGCGCAGAGCAAGCTTACCATGGATGCGTGGAGGGGATTAGCTGAAAGAGGACTTGCTAATGATCAAAGATATGTAGATAGACTCCAGTATGAATTGGATGTAATGAAGGAGAAGAAATTTTCTAGTTACTTCCTAATCATTTACGATATTATTGACTACATGAAACAAACTAACATGCTCAAGCCCATTGGGCGTGGTTCATCTGTTGGCTCGCTAGTTTGCTATTGTCTTGATATTACAGCGATGGATCCTATCAGATGGGGTGTACCATTTGAGCGATTTATTAACTCTGGTCGTATTGATCTTCCCGATATTGATACTGATATCACGCAAGAAGGTCGTCCTAACGTTCTTCGCCACATAGCTGATGCACATGGTCACGATAGAGTAGCACAGATTGCTACTTTTCAAACGATGGCATTAAAGGCATCAATTGATAATGTTGGTCGTGCTATGGGTATTCCTCATCTTCAGAATAGGGAACTTAGAAATAAGATACCTGATGAAGTTGAGACGATGGAGGAAGTACCTGGCGAAGTTAAAAAGGTGATGTCAGCGACAGAAGGTTGGGTAGATCATGCTGTCGCCCTAACAGGTGTGGCTAAGAATTTAGGTTTTCACGCTGCTGGTATTGTCATTTCTAATGAAGCGCTGGGTGAATTGGTACCTCTACTCCCTGAGAATGAGGGGTTATTAGGTATCCAATATAATATGCGTGATATCGAGATACTTGGGCTATTAAAGCTTGATATGTTAGGATTGAGAAATCTTGATATTATCAAACACGCATTGAAGAGGATAAAAGATCGCCATGGAACTGACATTGATATCTACAACTTACCTTCCGACGACCCAGACACGTATGCACTTATTTCTTCGGGAAATTATGCATCCGTGTTCCAGTTGGATTCGCCCGGTTACAGACGTTTATGTACCCGTTTGGCTCCCAGAAAATTTGAGCACATCATGGCGCTCAACGCATTATACCGTCCCGGTCCGCTAGAAGGTGGTATGACGGATGAGTTTGTTGAGCGAAGACATGGACGACAGGATGTTGTTGGGTGGCATCCATGGTTAGATAATGTTTTATCTACTACCTATCAGGTACCAGTCTTTCAAGAGCAGGTTATGGCAATCGCAAAGACGATTGCTGGATTTGACGATGTAGAAGCAGATCAGTATAGAAAAGCAATTGGTAAAAAAGATAAAGTAAAATTTGACGCAGCCCAGGATAAATTTAGACACCATGCACTCAAGCGTGAGGGGTTAAAACCACCAGATAATTTTACAGGTACTCTTGAGGGCTGGATTAAAGATCTATTAGAAAAATTAGCTGGTTATGCTAGGTATGGTTGGAATTTAGGTCACTCTGCTGGTTATGGTTGGATTACCTATATCACAGCGTATTTAGAAACTCATTATACGATAGATTACTATGCAGCAGTATTAGATTCTACTAACAAACCTGGTAAGATTGATGGACTTATTAGGAAGATTCTATCTAATGGATTTTCTGTAAATTTACCAGATGTGAACTTCTCTAAAATTACATATACTGTTGCTGATGATAAGACTATGTATATGGGATTCTCATCTATTAAGGGTTGTTCTAAGGCTGCTACACAGATAGTAGAAGAACGTAATAAGAATGGTTTGTTTACATCCTTTGTTGAATTTTGTCAAAGAATACCATCTCTAAATAAGAATATTAAGGTATCTTTGGTAAAAGCTGGCGCGTTTGATTGGGATAAGACACTAACCAATCGTAATAAGGTTGATAATGTAGATATTATTAATAAGATAGTGCGTAAGAGAAATAAGAAGTTTGATGGGTCAAAAATAGCGCCCATGCAAATTTTGTTTGATTGCTTTATTGATGGTAACGAGTATACTGACATTCAGAAACATCAGAATGAAAAGGATGTATTACATTCATTTGTGACAGGGCATCCTGCTGCAATATATCAAAGATTACATACCAATCTCGAGCGTGGAGATTCTAGAGTAATCTGTCCATCTGTTCTGCAGGGATGTGGTGTGGGTGAATCAGTTTTACTTATAGGAATGATTGATTCGATTAAAAGGAAAGTTATACATAGGGAAGGCAGAAATAAAGGTAAACCATTTATTACAGTGGTTATAAGCGATAACCTAGCAACTATCTTACTAAATATTTGGCATCCTCTATGCGATGCGTTACTTAAGTTTTTAGTTGAAGGTCAGATTGCGATGTTTGAATGCAGTACTATTAGAGATAAATTTAAAGAGGGTTTCATATCTTTAAAGGTAGATACTGCGGTAATGCTACAGAACGGGTTACCTATTCAAGGCGTATTTGTCAATAATGGTGGTGACCCAAATGAGATTGTGGGCGGTATTGGCGGTATGGTAGAAAATGTCACAATGGTAGGTCAAAGAACATATGCTTCAATAAGAGGCAGTAGGATTGCTGTCATGCCAGATATTTTAGAAGGAGTAATTAAGGATAATCCGGAATCCACATTTTTGTTGTCTTTGGATACTTGATGCTTGATGCTGATATTATTAGCTGTGTACGTAGACTTAGAAGGTTAGTAGTAACTTTAGATTCTATTGGATTCCCTATACGTGAGTTACTAACTGATGAGGATATAGGTAAATTGGTTAATAAAAAATTACCAGATAAAGTACTATCTACTTCATCTGATGTACATTTTCTAATACAGAATATAGAAAAGAGTAAAAGATATAAAGACGCCATACAAAATCTTTGTGGCATAAAAGTTAGAGAGGAACCAGAATGACTGAACATATTAAAAGTGATACGCTCTCCCCAAGAGACAAGAGTGAATATTTAAGGGTCACTGAGTACGACTGTCCAACCTGTAATAAAGAGAAGATGTATGTGAAGTCAGATTTAGAGGGCACTGTACAGCTTGAATGTCCTAATTGTTTGTATATAGAAAATAAACCAAGTGAGTTTGGTAGAGAGGCAACTGATATTTATGGTAATCCTCTTAAGCCGCCACCACTTCGTTAAATGGCAATACCCAAGGAATTAAAAGGTGATGTGTTGGTTTTCGACACAGAGACTGCTGTGTTGGGAGATCATATCTGTGAGGTAGGATTCAGTCATTTTAAAGATTGTAAATTACATAGGGAATGGGGTACTTTAGTTAGACCATTAGTTCCTATTGAGCCAGATGCCAGCAATGTCCATAAGATCTACGATACTGATGTGGAAAATTCGCCAACTTTTGCAGAAATAGCATGGTTTTTATATAATTATTTTAATTCAGTTGATGTTCATGTTGCCTACAATTACGAATATGATAGGCGGGTTTTTGAAAACGAATTTACCAGAATTGGAATGACATTTCCAATTAAACCTATGGTAGACCCATTTATACTTTATAAACTATGGCATAAGTATGCAAAAGGTAAGACTCTAATTAAAGCTGCAGAGATGTATGGCATTCCTTTTGTTGGTGCACATAGAGCAGTAAATGATTCTACAGTTACAGGTAAATTACTATTTAAGATGGCGGCTACTAAGACCGCATTTCCTAAAAATTTAAAGATACTGCTTCAAAAGCAACGCGTTTGGGTAGAAGAACAGTTTATTGATCTTAGAGACTATTTTGTAAGCAAAGGTAGAGATGAGCCTGATGAACCTGTTTATAAATTTTATGAGCACACACTATGATTATTGACGCTGTAATTAAAGAGACGCCTGAAAAGATAGAAGTTTTCTCACCAAAATTTAGGCATGGTCGAAGTATATTTATATTACCAACAACCTGTAAAGGTTTACTTATAAAACTTGTGACTAAGAAGTCAGAAATTCCTATTTCTGATAGTATGCATATAGACAATGTACCTGTCGAACGTGAATATTATGAAAGAATAACAATTCATCAAGGTATGTGGGTAAAGTCTGATGATACAATCTATATTGTAGTTAATGAACTATTACTATAATGGACACGTTGACAACATCTAAACTTTTTGGAGGAATCGTATTAGTTACTATTGTGGTTACAATTATAACTAAGAGTTGGATACCAATAGTAGCTATTATTTGGTTCATGTTAATGGTGGTTTTAATAAGTTTCTTTGCATTTAAAAATAAGGGTGAAGTAATAGATAAATCGGAACTATCTGAAGAATATAAGAAATTTATTGACGAAGATGATGACGAGGTACTACACTGATGGAATTTTTGGCTTATAGTGATATCCACCACGATGACTATACGAATGGTATATCTTTATATGATACTATTGGTATAGAAGATGAAATTACTAAATATGCGGTGGAAAATAACATTAACATAGTATTATTCTGTGGTGATTGGTATAGAGCAACTAACCCCACACAGAAAGTTATCAAAACTGTAGAGGCTTCGTGGGTAAGAAGGTCTAAGGCTGGTGTAAATACTATAGCTATGCCTGGAAATCATGATAGGTGGACAAAGGCACATTTCAGTGGTCATGCTTTTGAGGGCGCTGACATATTTAAAGAAGATTTGAGTCATGTACAGGTAGTTGATGAAATTAAGGTTATAGATGGTGGTGATATTGAGTACATCTTCTTCCCTTCAGGCTGGGAAAATCAACCATTTGAGCATAAGAAAACAAAACCACTAGTAGTAGTATTTCATGGTCTTATCTCTGGTTCATTATTAGCCAGTGGCACTAAAGCTAGTGGGATAGATCCTAATTTCATTAAAGCACTTAACCCAGATTTAGTACTTGGTGCAGATAACCATACGCCTCAATCTCTCGAGCCAATTTTTGGCTGCCAAGCCTATTATCTTGGTGCTCCACTACAGCATACATGGGGTGATAAAGAACAGGTTAGAGGATTTTGGCATATTAGATTTAAAGATAAGTTTATGTGTGAGATGATTCCCACATATTCTCCCAGATTTATTAAAAAACAAATTCAGGCTAGTACAGAAATTGAAGCTTTGATTAATGCAATAAGCTTTCTTAATGACAAGCTAAACAACAAACCTGGGATTATAGAATTAACATTTATAGGTAATAAGGCTACTGATTTAAATACTAATGAAATAGAGAGAAACATTACTAGCGCATTAGACTATAGAAGTAGAAAAATTACAATTATGGTTGATAAGACCTTTGAACGCATTGAAGTAGTACAAGGAATATCGGAAGCTAAAACACCTGAAGATAAGTGGAATATGTTTGTAGCTGATGGTAAAGCTGCTGGTATTGAAGAAATGGATCCTAAACTTTTATCAGAGATAGGTACATGGGCAATCCAGGAAGCAAAGAAACTCTGCCTATAAAATGATTGCAATAACATCTAATTATGGAACAACAACAGGTGGAACAGATTTAATCTATGACGACTCCTATTACCCAGACTGCACTAGAGCAAATGACGAATCCTATAGCAATGTGTTGCACTTCCCTGCTCAGCGTAAGACACCAGTTGCTTTCATACCCACGAACCCCGCAACGCTTACAGAGTATTGGCCGCTTAACGAAGGCGTGGGAAGAGGCCAGTATTGCCCTCCGGTCTTTAGGCTACCTTGTAATAGACGAGCAAGAAGTAAACAGTGGACAGGAAAAAACTTTAGAAAGTTCAAATGACTGACATATTTGACGAGAGAAAAGATATGGCTTCTACAAGATCGATAGCTATGTATTTAAAAGAAAAGTATGACTCAGAGATTGTGTCTGGTTCACTTAATATGGATGTAGATGAACGAGCTAGAATTACACATTTAGCTAACAATTGGCCTGGAAATGATTCAGTACGTCAGCTTATCAAAGACGCTACTGAATTAATGACAGAATTTAAAATTAATCCAAAGGACATAAAATGGTAAACGCATATTGGTATTTACTTATAGGTGTTGCAAGTAATTGGATTGGATGTTACATACTTTGTAGTATTTATTGTCTATGGCTTAGGTTTATTTCTCATGATGTAACTTTTGAAGGATGGATATACTGGCGTGGTTTCATCCCAATTGCACGTTGGAGACTCATTTCTAAAAAATCCTGGTTTGCTAAACTTTGGGATAAATTTTATGGACATGGACTTTTTGGCCATATTATTCATAGAGATGAGCCTGGTAGTCGTGATGATGAGTTTGTAGAAGAGACAATTGTACATGAAATACGTCATTCAATTCAGCAATTAATACTTGGATGTATATTTTTTATTATGTATGCTATCAATTACTTAATTACTGGTTATCATAAAGTATGGTTTGAAAAAGATGCAAGGGATGCTACAGCAAGATGGGTGAATAATGGTAGACCGCGTATCTTTAGTTTTGGAAAGCGTCAATAATCCACCATATGGTGGTTAAACAAGGAGAAAAAGATGGCTTTTGAGATTTTTGCATCGCCTGGTAAGGGAAGAACTGCAGTAGATATTAGCAAAGTAGTAGCATTGGTTGATACTGCAGAGGATAAGGGGGACGCTAATACTCTATTGAAGATGGAAAACAATACTGAGATCGCTCTTGGTACTAAGTTTAAAACTGTACTTAAGAAGTTCGCTGACGACACTGACGAGGAATAGAATGGCTAAATCCGATAAGGTACATGTCTGGGAAGTTATACTTAGAGCACCCACCACTGAGCCTGATAAAAAGTGGGATGAGAGACGTTTTAATGTCTCTGCTAGAATGGTTAACTCCGCTTTGTCTAAGGCAAGTAAATACATGAAGGATCATAATTTGCAAGACTTCATGGTTTTTAGCCTGCAAAGTATCGCGATTATAGACTACTAGTGTTAATACTAAAAGCTATAAATCCGACAGGCATGTTCTCTTATGGGATGTGTTCTACTCTCCCCCTTCATAATTTGGGTAGTGTATTTATTAAGGGGATCAATAAGGACCACAACGATAGTTCAAATGGATCTGGTAAATCATCTATTTTGAACACAATCAGAGAGATTTTATTTGGGAAAAACGACACACCATATTCTGGTAAATATGTAATTAACAATCATGTAGACTGGAAGAATGGTTTCTTTGGTGCGTTATGGTTAGAGGATAGAGACCATGTAGATTGGAGAATTCTTGTACTTAATAAATGGAGTGGCGATCCACCGGATGCCTCCATTGAAGGTGAGTATAAAGGAACTGATATATATTTAGATCGGTGGGATGGTCAACAATGGATGGATGAGCGTCCTACCTCTATGGGCAACAAGAAGTATAAAGATACACAGATTAAGATAGTTGAGCAGATCGTGGGTATGACATACGACCAGTTTTCTGCGTATGTTTGTCTTGGTCAAAAGGCTGAATCTGCTCTTATTAGCGGTACGAGCAGTGGTAGAGAGAAGATAATTCAGGCAGTAGCTGACATCTCAATCTGGGACAATAGTGTACAGATTTTAAATGGTGCTACTTCCATAAAAGCAAGTGAATTAACATTACAAGAAGCTACTATAAGTGGACTGCAGAACGCTCTAGATACTTTTACTGTTCCATCAGATGAAGATATAGCAAAAGCTCAATCTGATATTGATAGCACACAAGAGGGAATCAAAAATACTGATGTTGAGACAGCCAACATCATGGAGCTATTGACTACAGAGCGACAGTTAGAACAGGATGCGCATAAGAAGATAGCAGATATTCAGCAGGAGATTGATCTTTTAACTGCTGAAGAAAGACAAGCATTGGAGAAGTATCAGCACTATAAAGATCCTGAAGCTCCTAAAGAATTAAAGGCTCTGCAGGTAAAACAGGTTGAACTCAATCAGAGTGTTAATGAACTTCACACTAAATCTAGCGATTATTCTAAGCAGGGTGAAGGTAAATGTTCTACTTGTGGACAAAAAATTACTGCTAAATATTTAGATAATGAGATTACTAAACTATCGGCTAAAATTGAGGATGTAAATATAGCGATCACCAGTACAACAGATAAGATCCATAAATTACAATCTGCTTATAGTCAAGATGTTATAGATAGTAAAAAGATTGCTGATGATGGGTATGCCAAAGAGATAGCTAGTATAGCTGATACTAAGGCTGATAAATTAACAGATATGCCTAATTTAGATGTGACCAGGAGTAAGATTGGTTCACTGAATGATAAGCATATGCAATTGGTCGGTCATAAGACCTTATTGCAAAATCAACTAATTATGGTTCAAAATGCTGTTAACGAGTTATTAAGTAGAAAGAAAGAGTATGAAGATACTGTATTAAAGCTCGAAAATTTAAAATTAGAGAAAGACCAGAAAGAAATAGAAATCAAACATTATAAGTGGGTAGAGCGTAATTTCAAGAAAGTGAAATTGCAAGAGTATGAATCGGTTATCATACGACTCAATCACCTGGTCAACATTGAGCTTTCAGCAATCTGGGGTCCTGGCCTGAACGTAAGATTCGTTACAGCCAAACAAAAGTCACGTGGTACGGGTGTCAAACAAGAGTTAGATATCCTTATAGAGACGCCTAATAAGCCTAGTGTACCTATTGGCATGTACTCTGGTGGTGAGTTGAAGGCTGTAGTTATTGCTGTATTTAGAGCGATGCGTCAGCTATCACATGAGCGTGGACTTGGTGTTAATATCTCAGCGATTGACGAACTCGATAAGGATCTAGATGATCATAACACTGATAGCCTAGTAAATATCTTTTCTATGTTGTCAAAAGATAGTCCTACGTGTTTTACCATTTCACATAATTCTAGATTATTAAATACTATGTCATTTGATCGAGTATGGACTGTAGTTAAAGAAAATGAGTTCTCTACGATAGAGGTTACAGCATGATAGATATACAGACAGCCGAATGCGGAATCTATGGTAAAGATAGAGAAGATGGTGGCATTGATATTATAGTGACCATCTTAGGTCCTCATGCAGCATCTATGATAGCCAAATTTAATAAGGCTCATCGTAAAAGAACTGGTGTCAATGGATTAGGTAAACTTCCTGAGGCTTTAGCTAAAAAATTGAAAAAGAAAGGTAAAGTTAGTCAAAAATTAGCTGAAAAGCTATATTCTCAGATTGATGGTTTTTATAATTTAATGTTTAGTGCCTTTGCAAACATGAAAATTATAGAAAATGTGGATAGAAAAGTAATATACACAGATAATCATGAAGTAGAACAATTGGACGAATTGTGGCAGGTACGATGTGCTATCTGGTTGGAACCAGAAGTGGAGATGATAACTAAATCTTTAGTTCTCGAGTTTAATATAGAGGAAACGACTGTTGAATCTAATGTAGAAAAGCGTATACAGTCGTTTGCAAAGCTTAATCCTTATTTGCATCTTAAACCATCTGCATCTGAAGTAGATGATATGGTAGAATTATCTGTAATAGCAAGTGCAGATGATGAGCGGGTTGAAGTTGCATGTGAAGAGGCTATTAATATTAGAGTAATGAAAGATGCTGTATACCCCACACAGTTATTTGATAAACTGGCTGCTGGGGTATCTGTTGATGACAAATTTACAATTGAGATTGATGATCCTAATGACTTCCCACCAAATTTTGCGCAAGATTTACTTGGTAAAAAGGTATTAAAACTAGAGATTCACATATTGCGTATTTATACCTGTGAAGAGCAGAAAATAGATGATGACCTTGCCATTACTGCCGGGTATAATAATCTAAAAGAATGGAAGAATGCTCTTACCGATTCTGCTATTCGTGTTATTGATCAGCAGGAGATACAACGAAAGAGAATTATCATTGTTGATCATTTATTAGAGATTACAAAAAGTGATGATCTACCTGATTCTTGGGCTAAGATAAAGGCTCAAGAGATGAAGTTGCCTGAAACTGATAGTTCATATAGTCAACTCAAAAATCTATTTAAACATGTTATCGTATTGAAGTATATCGGTAAGATGTTAGATACGAAATGGGATGATGTTCATAAGAATATATATGAGCGTGATGAACAAGCTTATGCGGATAAGGTATTAAATTATCTGGTTGATATGGCGGATTTCAGATATGTTAACTCCGAAACAATGGAAAATGATAGAAGAGATAGAGAAAAATGCATTACCAAACAGAGTTCATCCGATAGAGAAAGAGTGGATAGCCCACATCAAGCGTAAATTTGGACATGAAGAGGACGATGGCCCATGTCAATTGACGATAACGGGGATAAAGATGATGTGGGAGAAAGCAACAGACCCGATGTGGAAACCCCCATTTTAAATCCAAAGATGCTGTTATTTGCTTTAGATGCTGATAGGATGGATAAGTTATTTAAAGTGATGGAAGATCGTGATCAATATTTAGCTAGTGATACGCTTAGTGAACTTATAGACGAAGAAATACAGAGGACAGGGCTATGAAAACTATTTTATTGGCATTATTATTGACTTCTTGTGCTACCTCTACTGCTGGCTATCAGAACGCCGAGGCAATTAGAGCATACTGTGCAGAGTCTGGTGGAATAGTTCGTATGGAATATGCCAAGTATATATCAGAATGGCAGGTAGATAAAATTGAGTGTTGGTATGGTGAAAATCTTAAACTGATGGAGAACATCGAATCTCTTAGGCGAGGTAACTAATGCGGTATGAATATGAATGTAATAGTGATAAGTGTTTAGACAAAAATAATGGTAAACCACGTGAATTTATTATGGACATACCATTAAAAGATTATGACAAGATGCCTACTTGTGAAGAGTGTAATAGTAGTCTTGAAGTAAAGAAAGTGATTAGGTCTGCTTATCCTAAGTCGCAGACTTGGGGCAATTAGGGCCATTCATCGAAGATTTCATAGAATTTAAATCGTGGCCAATCAATTCCATAATTAGCCTCTCTAGCAACAATCTGTAATCTAGCAAACTCATTCTTTTTGTTTGGCTCTGAAACAAAGAATGAGGCGACCTTACGAAGAAAAGTAACATAGCCACAATCTCTACAGCGAGATGCCTGACCATACTTTAATGTTACTCTATTAGAAATTTTAACATCGACTAGATTATTACTTTCACACCCATTACACTTGGGCATAAAGCTATCTTCGTCATTAATAATTTCTTCTCTAGTGCCCTCACCACTAAATTTTGGTCTTGCCACACAGCCACAGAGATCACAAATCTGATTCTTAGATTTGCTAATCCTCATACAATTTGGGCACATCTTAAAAGTTGGCATAGTTTGTACTTTATGCCCATTTAGGTCATATTTTCTATTGATTGTTGCCAAACCATGCTCTTTAGTACATCCAGCGTGGTCAATTACGATAGTGTCATTCTTACTTTCATGTGGTCGCATTCCACGACCAACCATTTGCATATAAAGCGATAGTGACTTAGTAGGACGAGCCAAAAGCACACATTCCAGTTCTGGCAAATCCCAGCCTTCAGTTAAAACACCAACATTAGATACTAGAGTAGTTTCACCTGATCGTAGCCTACTCAAAATAGCATCTCTATCATCAATACTGGTATTACAATCCAGGTGCTCAGCGGCTACACCAACATGGCGGAATAAGGTTACCATCTCCATAGAATGTTTGACGGTACAGGCAAACAGTACAGTCTTTCTGCCTGGGGTGATAGAGCACCAGTCAGCCACAATTTGTCTGGCTAACATGCGCTCGTTCATGACCTTCTCGAGCTCAGTCTCAACATAGTCGCCACCGACGACCTTGACTTTGGTCAGGTCTGGTACGTGAGGAATATGCACTGTTGGCTCCAGCAAGAAACCCTCTTCTACGAGCTTGCTTACCTGGGAAACAACCAGCATCTCCTCATAAAAGAGGCCAAGCCCTTGCCCATCCCCGCGCCAGGGAGTGGCCGTCAGACCCAATACGGGGATACCCGGATACCGGTCCACGATGGTTTGGTAACTATCTGCCAAGGACCTATGACACTCATCAATGATAATGAAATCGGCAGGGGGTGGCTCTCTGTTGAGCAATGTCTGTACGCTCGCCACCTGGACAGGTGAATCGGGCTTAGATCTAGGATGGTTACTCATAATAATACCATGGTCGATCCCGATCTCGTCCAACTTTATACTGCACTGGTTGATCAACTCACGGCGATGAGCGATGAAGAGAACTCTGCCTGTTGCAGATTCGATAATTTTCGCAGCCATAACTGTCTTGCCGGAACCAGTAGGACTAACAAGCACAATACGACGATTATGATGGTATAGATCGTGTAGATTGTTAACGGAGTCCTTCTGGTATTGGCGGAGCGTGTACTTCATAACTCCTCCTTACACAGAAGTAATGCAGGTTACGTGCCAGGTAGGTCTTTCGGGTCACTGAAAATAGCATATCCTTTTGGTGTTTGTTCTATAAATGCGTTCAAGCACTCAGCACAAAGAGACATGCTACCAAATTGGTCATCTGTTCCAAGTTTAGCTTCTGTGGCAATGACTATTGGTTTGTTGGTACAACGCACCATTTCACCAACTCGACCACCAAGAGTCATAAAATTATAGCCAGCTGTTTTCTTAGCCTGACATTGATTTTTATCTGGTGGTGTCATTTTATTTACGCTTCTTGGATAGGCGCTTCTTGCGATTAGAATCGTATAGATCTTCAAATCGGCGAATACCGGCAAGATGAATACCTGCCTCTTCAGCGTAATTTTGCAGCATGAGTGGGTCCCAGGTTCCACCAAGAATCCGCCAACGTCTGCTATCAATGAACTCCTTGGGTTTACCAATATCAATACCAGTAATACCTACGTTGAGAATCCAAATTAACTGGTCTCTACGCTTGCTAACAAAAAGGATAGCTTCATTGGCTTTAAGTTCTCCACGTAACCTCTTGGATTTCTTAAATTCCTTATAGTTAGACCACTCGTTCTTGCGAAAATCGGTGTCGAATTGGATAGCTTTTAGTTTGATTCTAATCATACGCTAAACTCCACCACTTCCATACGAAGCATTTCAACATGACCTTCATTGGTAATGTGAATTGACTTAATCTTTTCAGCTTTCATAACATTAACAAGGTGCGTAACCAATTGCTTGACAGCGGGATTGGTTTCACTAGTCTGAAGAATAAGAACTTTATTATCGTCTTTCTTGTGACGAGCTTTATTCCCGTTCATGTCTAGTGCTTTTCTCAATTTTGATAGTGTATCACTACCAATTCCATCGCCAAACTTCTTTTTGATAGACGCCATAATAGCGACATTACCCATTCCATCGAGAATCATCTCGTGTGCTAATTCTCTCTTCTTCTTTGCCTTTTCTCTCTTGTTAAGCTTTTTTCTGGGCATATGAATCTCCTGTGTATAGAGGTTATAGTAATTAATGGAGCTGGAGTTATTATAGTTTGATTCTGCGAAAGATGTGCTCTACCCATTTTAGGTGCTTTTCTAGTGCCATGCGTCCTCTATTATGGCTACGTCCTGGATTTGCTTGCATGAAATCATGTGCCATTTTTCTAGACATACCATCTTTGATTTCATCAAGCATTCTAGTTTGAGAATACCAGGGTGCGTCATCAACATGATGTTGCATTTGTAAGGCATCAACTTGCATACCCTTTACAATACTAGTCATACGTAGAATCATAAAATGCAATAAGTTGAAAGCGTCAGGGCCGATAATACGCTCTACAGAAGAGTGTGAAATATCGCGTTCATGCCAAAGAGCCACGTTCTCGAGCGCAGTACCTGCATATCCACGCAGCATACGTGCCATACCACAGATATTCTCAGATTTGATGGGGTTACGCTTATGAGGCATAGAGCTAGAGCCCTTTTGATCTTTACCAAAGGGCTCAAAAACTTCAGCCACTTCATCTCTACTAAGATGTCTAAATTGTAGTGCTAGCTTTTCAATAGTACAACCAATAAGTGCCAGAAGGCTGAAAACTTCAGCATATCTGTCTCTTTGTACAATCTGATTGGTAATGTTTGGTACATTAAGCCCCATATCTTTTAATACATCTTTTTCGATTGCTGGCTTAAGATGAGAATAGGTACCAACAGCGCCAGAAATCTTACCAACACTTGCTCTAACACTTGTTTCTACAATTCTATCCATGTGACGTTGAATCTCATCAACATAAAGTAGAAGCATGAGACCAAAAGTTAGAGGTTCGGCATAACGACCATGTGTACGCCCAATCATATGCACGTTCTGGTATTTTTTAGCTTTTTCATGGATAGCGTGCTGTAGACCTATTAAACTTGTATTGATTATTGCAAGTGCAAATTTCATTTGCATAGCATAGGCTGTATCACATAAATCAGAGCTTGTCATACCATAATGGAGAAATTTGCCAGCTTTTCCACCTAGTGTTTTTTCTAGTGTGTGGATAAAAGCAACCACGTCATGGTGTGTCTTCTTTTCTTCTCTGAGACAGGCGCGTACGAATTTCTTCATGTCGAAGTCAATAATACGCCTTGACTTTTTGAAAGCTATACCTGCATCTAAGCTTTCAATGGGGATAATCTTATGTTTGGTTGAATGGTGTAATACAGCTAACTCAATTTCAATCCATAGTCTGTATTTGTTTTCATCAGACCAGGTTTGAGTCATTCTTTCTGTCTGATAACGCGGGATCATGGATTGGCGTCCAGTACGTCCACGTACACAATAGTTCCTTCTCCAAGGTCTACATTTTCACTAGCCCACTTTACAGCAGCCTTATTCCATTTTACGCTTCCACGATGATACTTATCGGGGATAATCTTAGCAGGAATATCAATAGTTACACTAGTCCAAGTTTGATTTTCATAAGCAACGATCAGCTTTGCGTTCATTTCTTTCTCCTAAGGTGTTAAAAGAGGACGTAATTTTCTTGCTTTATCAAAAAGTTTAAGAATCTGTGCAGATACTATTACTGAATTAATACCCCCAACAGTTTTATTGGTTATAGCCAGTGGCATCAACCATTTTTTAAGACTTCTTGTAGATGTTTTGACTGAGAATAACTGTTCTTTTGTATAGTCAATATAAATAGTTTTCATTCCCATGGCTCTTGTTTATCAAATACACGTTTCCATTCACGTTGAACTGTGCGGTCACTTGAATTAACAATTCTGTCAACGTACCATTCAAGTTCATCACCACAAAAATGATCGACGGCTGTATCGATTAAATTTCGTCTTTTACGATCAATTTTTCTCATTTTCTTCATTTCAGTCTTTCTGGTATTATGATCTTTCTTTTTAAATGTTTTTCTACAATAGACTTCATTTCTAAGGTACCACCGGCTGCCTCATATAGAGCACCTCTTAATTTTTCAGCATGACCAGGAATAAAGTCCCCCATACCTTTATTGAATTTACCACAGCCACATCTGCATTTTTTAGGTATAAATCGTCTTGGCATTACTTCATCGGCAGAATAGTGACTTCAACACCGAGATTGATAAAGTCATCAACGTCTTGTTTACTTTACTCATGATGCTTTCCTATCTACCTTTCTAACGCTTGGAACATAGGGGGTATTTTCAGGACCTTTAATATAGGCTTTCACCCAGCTTATCTTAACAGCCATCCACTCATCCGGTCGCTTATTGAAGATATTTCTTTCTGCAAGAAGACGATAAGTGTTAAAATCTGGCGGGGTAGAGATGAAAATCGTATACTTTCGTTTTCTGAGATCAGCTTCTATTTTAGGATTAAGAGGTAATTTACCACGTTTGATACGTACGCGTTCGTGCCCACGTACATCAAATCGATGCTGATACTCTCTACTAGGTAAACTTTGAAAAGTTTGTTTTGCAGCTTGGCGAATCAGCTTTTGCTTAAGTTTGATAGTATAATAAGGTGGTGGCATTGGGCGTGGGATCCCCTTGTATTTCTTAGCCATCTTCTTGTAATTACGCTTTGCGCTGAATGAGTGCATATGCTCGACCACAAAAGTGCGGTAGTTATTTACCAGAGATACCAACCCCTGCAAAATCCAAGGTACAAGAGTTATACCACGAACCCAGCTACCATCAAGTCGCATTGGAATGAAACTCATTCCCCAATTTAAACTATCATCTCGAGGCTTGAGCATGATAAACTCTGCGGCCTCATTTTCGCCAATGATATGCCCTATTACTTGAATGTTACTACATTTATCAACAGTCTCAGTTGATAGTCTAAGGCCAGCCTGATTTGGGGTCAATCCAAAAGGTGGACTATAAATGAATAGACAATTGTCAAATGGGAGTTTTTCAGGATAAGGTACGTGTTTTACTGCAGTGCCTACCCTATTAACATAATCAGTTGCCTTTTCTTCTGGTTGTTCCAAATCTTCTGGAAGAGGGAATTCCCACTTTTCTCCATAGATTTCTTCAGTAGTGTAAACATCAGCAGCGTGGTGGATTTCACTATAAGTAAATGGTGAAATCTCAAAGATACGTGAATTCTTTACTCTATTGAGATAAGTACGTGCAGTATCAACATCTTTTTGATTGAGTTTAATATTTGAGCGGGTTTCATAGTCGATACCAACTGTAGCATAACGCTTGGTAGACATATAAAGCGCTTCCTGGATCCTATAATAGTTTTCAACCACATCAACAGAGACATTGTTCATGAGGTCACTAATGATAGTCTGTGCGCTCTTGTTATCTACCTTGTTGAGAGCTTCAACCACTTTATCAGCAGCCGCTTGTTCTTTTTTATTAAGTTTAGGCGGTGTCATCATTTGAGCAGAGGCTTCTTGTTCTTTGGGAGTAAATGGAACCTCTACATCAGGATCGGCCAGATGTATTAGAGTTGAAGATTTAGTAATTTTCTTCTTTAGTGGTTTCTTGGTCATGGATCCTCTTCATGTTTGCTTCCACTTCTCTATGTAAGTGAAAATAAGGTCCAATTTCAAATAGTTTATACTCATCGACTGGACACCATACACCATGTTTGACTACTGCAGCGCGTACTTCTTGTCTAGTGTAGGCATTACTTTTGAGATACTTAATATCTTTTTCATTAGAATTGAGCGTGAGATCGACAATTTGACCCTTCCACTTGAGCCAGGCATGTTGAAGTGGAATAATCGTCTCTACCCATCCTTCATGATACTCGATGTCTTCATCTGGGATAGTATTGTCAAAAACGTAGAGCTTCTGACAATTCATATAACATTCTTTCATTTTTGGTCGCATGTGCATCTCACGAATCGCATGTTTGATTTCTTCAGGGTGGTGGGCATAAGGTATAGGACACCACCCCATTCTAGTATAGATTTCAATTCGTCGATCTACTTCATTCATAATTATCTTTCATAAATAGAAATGCTAGCTGTTTTAGCGTGTCGTTCTGAATAACATGATCGGTGATTAGCTTTTTTCAGGTGTCGTCCACCAGCTTTTATTGCATCTGATTGTTTAGCAAAACCTCTTTTAGATCTTGCCCTACAACAATCTCTGTCTTTACCAACACCATCATCCCAACAACATGACCAATACCATCGTTTCATATCATGTCCTTTTTCTTCCACTTAATATCTAATACTTCTTTGAAGAATTCATTTGTCAAAGATGTACCATCACCAGTACGTCTATGTTGCGCCCATTCTCTTAGGTTAACTTCTTGAGGATATGTCGATAATACAAAATCTACAGTTTCTTGTTCTGTTTTGTGTCCAAATAATGGTTGATCTGGTATTGTCTTACGCCTGTAATTTGGACCATTCCAGTCCATTATATGCATGTCTGGTTGACCCCATATATAGGCTTTATATCCACCAGATGGAAGCTGTTTTACAAAAGCACCAATGTAATTCATCGTAGTAAATGTCCATTCTTTGGTTTTTCACCTGTCTTACAGAGACGAATAAATAGACCAATACCGCGTGGCCCCTTGTTAACAGTAATCCATCCTCTTCTATATAGAGCCTTAAGAGTACTAAAGTGGTATTGATATGCACTATCTTTTACATCTTCTGATAACTCTACTAGTACTTTCTTTTGTGCTGGGGAGAGCCCATGATTATAATTATGAACGTACTCTGCTCTAGCTCCTCTTGACATCAAATCAGCTACTATGTCTACAAGGTCATATACATGCACTGAGATTCGACCACCACTACCATTCGGATTTCTAGTTTTCTTTTGTACGTATTCAAGAGCTTCAGTTTCAGCTTCATCTTTAGGCTCAACAAAATTAATACCTACCCAAGCACAACCAGTCCAGCCACATTCCTTACGAATTGCATTATCTTTAGCATAGCACCTCTTGGCATAGCTCATTTTTAATCCCCCGATCCTTGGTATTCGTCCAGGTCTGGGCTATTTGGTAGCCCCTGTTCAAACTCAACCGAGATGTCTTCTGACATAACATAGAGGGATCCACCATCTTCGCACCATTCATCATCCTCTGTGGGTTCTCTTGTACACACCCAAAGAAGGATTTCACTTTCTACGTTAGCAACTAGTTTCATAGTAGAGCCACAATCAGGGCAACGATCGACAGGATGTGAATATGGGGTTTTTGTGATAACTATACGTTTCATTGTTTCCCCCTATTAATTTCACAGGTATGTTCAGAATCTGGAATTTCATATACCTCTTCTTCTACTTCCATTGACATCTCAGCAATACAAGCTTTACAATTATCTCGACGTTCTTTACGAGTTCTAGTCTTCTTGTATCTCTTTCTTCCTTTGGCCACATGAGTAGAATTACAACCCTTTCCTGGATTGTGACTTTCATATCTAGGACCATGTTCAGTACGTTGTTCTTCTTCACGTCTGTAGTTCTTATGATTACTCATTGTCTAGTCTCTTAAGTTTCTTCGTTAGTTTCTCAATCTCATGAGCACCTTGTTCAATTCGCACTTCAAAGGATTCATTAGCATCTTTTTCATCTTTAATCTTACCACGTAAGAAACGCCTATAATAAGCAATAGCCTTATCTTTATCTTTGTATTTAAAAATTCTACTCCTATAGGGATCTACAGTACTTATTTGTCCATAACCATGAACTAACATGTGATCATAATTATGTAAATATTTAATAATTTTAGTAATTTTACCTTGGGTTAACCTATATGGATGTTCTTTATGAACAATCCAAACTCGTTCACCTTTTCTAACTTTTAGATATCTTTTCATTCCATGGCTCCTGATCATCAAAACATTTCTTCCATTCTTTTTTAACAGCACGATCACTATTCAATTTTGATATGTATCTATCTAACTCATCACCACAGTAATGATCGGGTGCTGTAGAAACAAGAATTTCACGAGCACGTTGAACTTGTTCTTTTTTCATTTATTAAATCCATACTCAGGTAGTGTGTAAATATGGGGTTTAGTATCTCGATCAACAATAATATATGTATCTCCTATACTGTAAACATGTGTTCAAGAGCTTCACTATCACCGATAATATCATGAACTGTGATAGTCTTGTTAGAGAAGCTTTGACACACACTAGATTTAGCATCAATGCAAATAGAAATCACATTAAATCCGAATTCTTTCTTATCTAGCATGAATTTCTTCAACCAATTATCTGATATACTACATTCATCATCAGTAATAAGAATAATGTCAGCCTTGTTATACTCTTTTTCATCAGAAATAATAGCAGCAGCTGCATTAAGTGGATCTTCAAAATCAGTACCACCACCAGTAAAATGAGCAATCGCGTCCATCAATTCCACAGGGTGTACTTTTTTCTCGAATCGATCAATTCGAGAGACAGAACCAGAAAAGTGAACCAATGCAAATTTACGCTTTTGTTGCTGCGCGACTTGCAATAGGGCCATAGTGACAGCTTTGGACCAGACATCTCTATTTCCTCTCATCGAACTAGACTCATCAACACAAACCACTAGAGGACCACGACCCTTACGTTCGTTACCTCGTAGTTCATATTGAAGTAGTTGCTTCTCAAGAAAGCGTTTTTGGAAGTCAAGTTTCAGGAGCGGGTGAGCTAACTTAGCAAGCTCGGCAGGGACGAGCCTTGCCAAGTCATCACCGACCTTGATATCAGCGAGCTCATCAACACCATGTTTAGTCTTTTGTTTCTGCTTTTCGAGCGCAATGCGCCGCATACGACCAGCAAGCTCCGCTACCATTTTGACATGCTGGTTGTCCTTCAATCGACGTGCAATATCGCGTTTCTCTGTGGGCGATGCGTATTGTGGACGCCCATTGCCATTACCATAACCAAAGGCAGCCAATGCTTCATTAGTCTCGTCGGCCACTTCGGTTGCAGACTCACAAGCGGCACGAGCAGCCCGCCGAACCTCGGACATGTCAATTTCGTCTGGATCTATCGCTTCCTTTTTACCTGGGTTTTCTTGCTGAGGGACAGCATCCATGAACTGCTGGCAAAAATCTACAGTCGCTGCGGCTGCTGACTCTGGGTTCATGCGGGTGCGCTCACGAAGAGTCTTCCACTCTTTCAGTTGAGATACTTCACCATAGATTTTATCTGCCCAACGCTCACTGGCGGGTGCTTCCTCTTCGGGGCGGGCCTCGGGGTTGAATTTGTACAGTCCACCAAAAACGTCGCGCATAAACTCGGCATAATTATGGACTTTATGTGATCCAGTACGCTCGATTCGCTGTACTTCATAGTCCTCGTGCACACACTCATCAAATTCGCGCTTATCCCATGCGTCCAGATTTTTGATAATCATAAAATCTCCTTAATAATCTTTTTGCCTTTACTTGTTAATTCATAGTATGTTAATTCATGATCAAGTGGCTGATAGAACATATTATGTGTCTTAATTATCTTATACGTCTTCTTAGCCAATTTTCGTTTAACTAATGAATCTAGAGTATTGAGAGGCATCTGAGAGCTTATTTCATCTGCTATATCCCAACATTCAGTTTTACCTTTCTCTAGTAGATATAGCATAGCCTCAAGTTGTTTTTTAGTTAGCATCTTTTAAATGCCCTAATTCTATATTGATAACCAGGATTTGAGTCCCAAGATAGTGACTTTATTGCATCTTGTGCTCTCTGTCTACTGACAAATGAAAGTATTGAGCAATGACCGCCATAAGTACAATTCCAGTCAACCACTGTTTCCCATGGTCCATATGGGTCATCATCTGAATTTTTAACACGTTCTTCAATAATCCAAAGCTTTTTTCTTATTCGATACCCTAGCATTTTAATCTCCTGAAAAGATGGCACCCCGGGCAGGACTCGAACCTGCGACATTCGCTTTAGAAGAGCGAAGCTCTGTCCAACTGAGCTACCGGGGTACAATCCTCTTTTAAAAGTTCACATCTTTGTCAGTGGGTGGCGGCGGGTCAGGAGCCTGCTGCTTATTACCCTGCTGCGGGAAGATGAACAACTTGAGAGGAGAACTAGGATTGATAGGAAATGACGTCAGGGATAACACCATCTTATGGTTCTTATTGGGGTCAGTATTTGGGAAGGCTACGCCAACCTTATCCCATACAGTCTTACCATTGTCAGTTTGGATCGGGGTCATTACGTTATAGATAATTCCATTATTAGCCATTTGAATCTCCTTTTTTTAAATCCTTTTGGTCGGGGAGACAGGATTCGAACCTGCGGCTTCAAGCTCCCAAAGCTTGCACTCTACCAGACTGAGTTACTCCCCGGTGGTGGGCGTTGCAAGGTTCGAACTTGCGACTCCAGCCTTGTAGGGGCTGTACTCTACCACTGAGTTAAACGCCCTAGTCATTTACTTCATCAAAAGGTGAAATCTGTTCAAGTTCTGTAATTTGTTCTACCCACCAAAATGGGCAACCAATTGCAGACAGAATACCCATAATTAGAAGAAAGTAAACTGTGTACTTAAACGCTCGATATAAACCTACTACTACTTTCCACATTTAATCTCCTTAGAATGGGTTGCACCAAGTATTAGCTTGTTTCTGTGTAATTCGTTTTTTTCTGTACAATTTTCGTACAAATTTTCCCCAGAGTTTATTTTTAATTTCCGAATCTACACGAAGCACTGATTCACCACGTCTCCATGTTAATCTTCCCCACATCTCATATAGGCTACGTGGTGTATCTTTATGAAATTGTTTAACTGCCTCTTTTTTGGTCATTTTAGATATCCATCACTTCTACGACTTGACGATACCAACCCTTGACAGAGCTTTGTACACTGATCAACTTTTTGGTCTTGCTGGGGTCTGCAATCTTCATGATGCCATCAATCTTGTCCATTGCCATGCGCAATTTAGCTGCAATCTCTTGGACATCGGCAGATGCACCATCTGGACTGAACTTAGAGAATACGCCTAGACAGTCGTCATAGAACTTGGTAGCTTCAAGGTCAAGTGGATTAGTGACAGATAGAATCTTGGATACTAATACTGCACGCTGTTCTGGTTCCTTCCACAGCATATCACACAGGATTTCCAAATCCTGCTCTTCGATTTCTACTCTTCCATCCAGCCAGGCATGCGCCTTCAACACACGCACAGTCTGCTTCCAACGTCTATCACTAGCAACAACCCCCTCCTTCTCGAGGGTCATTTTAATATCCCGCATCGTGTTGACGATACTGTCAGTCAGCTTAACCTTGGTTACGTCATCTTGCATCTGGGCAAGCTCAGTCATCCCAATGAAACTCGTAGGATTTGGCATGTCATTGCTCTTCATCAGAGCACACCAATTGCTAGCTTCCTGAATAGACTTTACATCAAAACGTAGAATAAATCTATCATACAAAGCCGCCAGTTCCTCTTCCTCAGGAAGTTCATTACTCGCACCAAACATCGTGACTAACGGAATCCTAATTCTGCTACTACCATTATCAAAAGCTCGTTCGTTAATGGCAGTGAGTAGACTGTTCAAGATAGCTGCATTGCCCTTGAAAATTTCATCAATAAAAGCAATGTGAGCTTCGGGAAGCTTATTGGTAATGACTCGCTTATAGTCGTCATTCTCCAGCCCCTTAAGGCTAACAGGACCAAAAAGCTCCTCTGGAACAGAAAATCGAGTCAACAGCCACTGAAAATAGTGTGCACCCTGCAGGCTTTTACAAAGCATATCGGTAATCAGGGATTTGGCTGTACCTGGGACTCCAAGGAGCAACATGTGTTGCTTAGCGAGGATTGCACACCACGCTGCCTTGATAATCATGTCTCTTTCGTAGAAATTTGATTGGAGTTCATCAATAATCGCAGTAATTTTTGATCGCATAATCTCTCCATAATTGTCACCCACATGGGCGGTAAAATACCACCCATGGGGTGATACAGTTAGTTATTCAGAATTGGTATCCTCTCTATCAATCTTATCCTTTGTATTATTAATCACCAAAGTTCCACTCAGCTGACCATCAGGAGCAGGGTAAAATTTGATGACAGTATCGAGCAGGCTGATGTCCATATCAGAGTTTCCGATATAGTACTCACCATTTTCTGTCTCGACCCTCTTCATCCTCACTTTTACTTCAACAGGGTTATAAACTTGTGCCATTTTGATTCCTTAGATTTCTTGTTCGTCATTCCAAAAGATTCTTACTCCGAGGCTATCACCACCAGTTTCAAGCCACTTTTCGAGTTCTTCAATGGTTATATCGTATTCATCATTTAACCATTTAAAAACTTTAGCTTTTACTTCCTTTCGAGTTTTAGCCATGAAAATTCTGGGCATGTCACTTTCATTAGGCTCTTCAACAAGTATAATTTGAACCTTCATGCAGCTGCATCCATGAGCTCATTCTTAATGAGAGTACCAACCTCACTAAGGTCACCTTCAAGAGACTCTGCCTTGATTTTCAAGGCATCAGCCATAATCTTACATCTGTCCTTCAGTTCCTTAAACCTGTTCAAACGCACATCGATACTATTTTGGATCGTCTTGCCCTTAATAGTATTGCTGGTGATTGAAGATTTCAGATCAGCAATGTCGGTCTTCATTTTCTTGATTTTATCATTGATCTGACTTTTCGCTGCATCTTGAACGTTGTTTGCATTAGCACCAGCGGTACCAATGTCGAAGATTTTCATGTTACATTCGCCAACATCATTTACCACAGCCTGCAGCGCGTGTAAATCCTTCTTAAACGCGACAGGAACGAAATAGATGACACCAGCATCACGCAATGAAACGGAGTACATACGATCTACAGCCTTCACGATCATGCGCGAGATATCCCTGGTAGTATACTCACCACACAACGTATTGTAAATATCCTTAATCTTCTTGGATGTATCATGTCCCTTGTCATACTCAACAGTGAGCGTATCCTTATTGAGCCACACGCGGTCACTAAAAGTAGGGTCAATATCCTCCTTTTGTTCATCCACATCCAAGTCAACTACACCATAGACGATCTTATTCATACCATCTACAATCAACTTGACAATGGACTTGCGGTTATCGCTACTCGTGCTTTCCTTAACCATTGCCTGACGGCATGCCTTTTGGAAAGCGTGCTTAGGTTTAATGTTGTCGGGGAAATTCTTTTCGTCCAGACCATGCTTGTCGAAAAGAACCTTTAGCGCTGCGGGTGTGATACTAGCATTTCTGCAATCGTACCACGTTAGATGACCGATAATTGCAGTTCCAGCAGCGAGGGCATCTTTGAGATCCGGCGACATAATTCATACCTCCATACTTGATAGGATAATTTGCCGGGCTAATAGTGGTGGGAGGCTATCCTCCCACCACAGGATATAATGCAATTGTTTTGTTGATTAATCTACTTCTTCTTCGCTTTCTTCTTTCTCCTCTCAGCAGCCCGCTCGCGAGCCTTCGTGGCCTGTACCTTTTCGGTGTACTTGCACTGCCACGCATCCTGGGTGTGGATAGTACGAAGCTTGCCAGACTCGAGGCACTTGATTTGGCAAATGCGCGGGTGAATGACCTTGAGTCCACCAACCGTTGAGCCAACCTTTACCTCCTTAACCGAGCCAGCAACGACGTGCGGATACTTCTTTACGAACTTCGCCTCGTCGAATACCTTCTTCTTCGCGACCTTAGGTTTGGCTGCCTTCTTTGGTTTAGTCGTCTTCTTACGCTTTCGGCCATTGGTCGGCTTCTTCTTTGCCTTAGCAACATCTGTCATGTGTTTGATCTCCTTCATGTAGGTTATAATTTAAGATTCTTGCTGATTGATCATTTTTACAGTGTGTATCACCTCCGTCTATAGAATATGTCAGATAGCCGCCCAAACCCACCTCACTAGGGGGATTTAAATGCAGGCAGCGTGCCATTCGGTATTGTGTAAAATGTTACTGGTGTGTTTATTAACCAGACTATTATTTGGAACTTCGATGTCAGTTAGATTATAAGGGAAGAAAATGCATCGTATGAATGCTAATAGATCGACTGATGGTACTAGCATTGCCTTAAGCGATCAATCTGTCCAAAAAATACAATCTGGTATGGATAAAGCTAAAGAGCGTAAGGTATCCAGCAGGCAACAGAAAAAGACTGCCAAAAAAGTCAAGGCAGTAAAACCTGTTGAGCCTAATCCACAGATCAGAATAGCTAGTCTAAATGACATTCCATCTGATTTTGAACGCATAGGCACTGGATTCTTTAGAAGAGGTCATCACCTTTGGGAGCTCAATTCTGAGGGTGAAGGATTTGTCTTAGTACGTAAAGGTGGTGAGGACCACGTATTAGGCTATGATCCCGAGCCTATTGTAAAGAGTGCTAGTATTAGTGCTAGTGTTGTTACTGATCGATTTGGTAAACAGCTTGAAGTAGGCTCTCGAGTAGAGTTGCCACATCGTGGCAAGATTGCTCAAGCTACTGTTTACTTACTCTCTCCTGATTCATTAGGTTTAGAAACTGATGGTGGTGAGCAGATTGATGCTGCACCAGACATGGTTCAGATTCTAGAAGAACTGTTACTTCCTCTTCTGGCCGATGGCCCTTTAATTGATCTGCCGAGAGAAGAGCACGAGGAACACGAAGAGCACGAGGAAGAAGAGCACGAGGAAGAGGACAAAAAAGAGTCTAAGGATAAGGAAAGCAGCGAAGGTTTTGAACCAGACGTTGAACCCACTAGTAAAGAAGCTTGGACTGATTACTGGCGAGATGCTGGACGTCGTGTAGCACAGGCTAAGCCACCGACTACGCCAAAACCTAAGACTCCAAAACTTCCTGGTCAGTTGACTCCTGAGCAGAAAGAAAAACGACGTCAAACGAGAAAAGAACGACGTATGATGATGAAAGGTCTGCCGCCAGGAACCAAAGCTCCACCCAGACCAAAGAGCGCACTTTCAAAGGGCGATGATGACGAGCGATCTAAAGATAAAGAGTATGTACGTATCTGTCAACAGTTGGTAGATGAGTTAAAGTACATATTACAAGACGAAGAAATGCAGACTCAGCCAGAGATGTTGCTTGATCATATTGAGCAGGCAGTTGAGTCTTTTGATGAGGAAATGGAAGACACTAATTCAGAAGATAAGAAAGATTTAGAAGATTCGTTATCGATAGAAACTCCACCAAAAGAAGATAGAACATTAGATGATTTACGTTCTGCAAACAGGGTTGTAGTATCTATGACCGAGCTATAAAGAAGTATGAGACAACATGGGAGCAGCAGAAGCAATAAAAGTATTAGAAACATATGGCCCCTATGCCATCATAGTATTCTTAGCTATGGCATATTGGCGGAAGGATAAGCAATATTCAGAGCTATTGCAACATCTTGTTAAGCTTATAGAAGAAAAGACAAAGACAGATACTAAGCTAGAATCTGCCCTGAATGGCTTACGAGATGTTATAATGGTATTGACAAACAAATTACCATAATTACATTATTTGGAAGGGGTGACCCATGAAAAAGCCAGAGGCCGACCCAACCAGTATTGGTAATATTATTGTTAATCTTGGATTTATTACAGAAGAGCAACTATCAGAAGCAGTTAAAGAATTTAAGGCATCAAAAGAAGAATTGTTAGGCCAGTTTCTACTCAGACAAACACCGCTGACAGAAAGTCAATTAAAGATAGCACTAGATAAACAAGACAGGTTGCGTAAGCCAACTCATGCCACTGTAGTTCAAGCTTTTAATAAAAATAGAGAAACAAATGATAGATTAGTATCTAAGACTGAAGAAATTGTTGAATTAGCTACACTATTAACTAATAAAATTTAGCCCTTCTTATGTAAACAATCTGCGTGTACCGGCTTCCCATGTTTGAAGCTAATCACTTCACATCCATCTTTCTTACAAATAGCACACTTTGAATCCTCAATTCTCTTTCTAGATTTGAGGATTTCAATGTCGTTTTCGATATCATCAATCGCCTGTTGTACATCTTCTGGGCTTTTATCGTCAGACATGTTTTACCTTTAAGCGGCTAGTGCATTTGCTACTGAACTATCAATTACAGTCATAGCAAATAATACTTCTTTAGGAGTCTTTTTATTTTTTACTACCAATTTTTTAATAGCATCATGTTTTGATTTTGATAAGGCAGTTAAAATCTTTGGGGTAGATTTTTTATGTTTAGCTAGGGCCAGTTGTACATTATAATCACTAGATCTTGAGCATTTTTCTAATATTGTTGCTGGAGTTTTTCGATTTTCTGCAAGTGCACGTCGTACTTCTTTATTTTTAGATCTTGAAAGCTTTTCTAATACTGTTATTGGTGTTTTATGATTTTTTGCGAGAGTACATAGAACTTCAACATCTTTCTTTAAATGAAAATTTTCTAGCACTGCTGCTGGTGTGTTTTTATTTTTAATTACTGCAATTAATACACTTCTATCACTACATTTAGCTAATGAAGCCAATGTTTTAATTGAAGTGTTACTATTTCTGGCTACAAATATTTTGATATAATTTGAGCGGTAAGAATTACCGTCCTTACTAAGTTCATTCAATATGTTTTGAGGTGTATCGGGACTTCTAGCTAGAATGGATTTTTGATCAAAAACGAAATTATTAACACAATAATTCCAGCTTCGTCCTTTTTGTTTATCTATTAATAGTAACCAATCTTTACGTTTCATATTAACCCTTCATACGCAAATCCGGAGATGCCTGGTTATCAGCAGTCCACTTATCCACCACTGCGTTTTGTTTCTTGCCCATTTTCTTACGTAGTGCAGCACGCAGTTCCATGAAGTCATCTTTAAAGGCGATAAATTCTGTATCTGTGAAGTATGTGCCAAACTTATCACCCAACACTTTGCGTAGGACGTCAAAGTCTATTTTCTTCTTAAGTTTAACATCCTCTGACTTTTCAAATAATTCATCAAATTTGCCATTGAGAATCTTACGCATAACTTCTTCATTATCAAGGTCAAGCTTTTTGAATTGATTCTTGAATAGCACGACAGGTTGTGGGTCTACATCTGACACGATAACGAAGGATTTGTACAGACAACCCTCTTGTTCCTGCGATTTCTTGAGTTCTTTAACGCGGCTGAGGATAAGGTCTTTCATCCCCTGTCGTCTCTTAAGAAGCTCCTCAATTTCGCTGTCGATTTTACGAATTTGAGGTACAACACTCTCAAAACCAGTGACTTCGAATTTTTCTACGCCTTCAGTGGCCTCCACTGTCTTAAGATTGAGGTCTTTCTTTATAGTCATGGGCTCTCCTATCGGGGTTATAATGCAGGGGTCATGCCGGTTTATTCACTTACCCAATCGTTAATTTCTTCCTTGATTTCGGTCCTAGCTTCTTGCAATTTTTCTGTGATTCCCTCGAGCTCTACTTCCAAATCTGCCATGTAGTCTTTAATATCATTCATGCGTTGTATGGCAGTCTTCAACTTATGATTATCATCGATTAGATCACCTACAAGACGAATGATTTCCTTCACTTGATCTACAGGAACTACATGTCCCTTATCGATTTCATTATTGAACAGGGTAGTAAATAGGCTACCACGACCACTACCTAGCGCAGCAGCCAATGGGGCGGGTATAGTATAGGCATCACTCATTTTAACCTCGTTTTTTAAATTTCTTACTATTGGTAATCTTAATCTTACTTAATCTATATCTATTTATCCTACTATTTGCTAATGATCTTCTTGCTATATGAGTAAGAACAACAGATCGATATCGTTTATCACCATTAAAAGATGAAAAACATGGTTCACCTTTTTTGGCATCACAATATGGACAATCTATCAATATCGTACTTGTGTCAGTTTTAATCCATCGACCATCGAGTAGAGGATCAGGAATAAAAACAAATAATTGTGTTTTACCTTCAATTAAATATCTAAGTTTTGAAACTTTAGGCATCTTCTAACCTAGTATACTAGTCCAGTTGTGTGAATACCATAGGTCTTAGGATCGAATGGTACCCCTTGATCTTTAAGATAAGCGGCTAGTGATTTTTCTACATAATTTGGAAGTCTGGCAAATTTATAACCATCACGTCTAACATCAATATCAGCAACAATTGTACCTACAAACCATTGTTCTTCACAGCCAGCGTTGGTGAGGTTCAAAATTTTTACTTTAGTCTTGAACAGAGTTCCATTCCATGTGTCTTCTACATAACCTTCTTCATCTCGAGTAACCAGATGGTCATATTTCTTTTTAGTTATCGAAACATCAGTTTTATAGTCTTCTACTTTACGACCACAAGTAGAACAATATTCATACTCTTCTCGTTCACTATGATCACATGATGGAGTAGTTACAGTTGTCAATTTGAAGAGCTTTTCCCAGGTAATCCTAAATCCAACTACTACAGTTGCGGTATAATCCATACCCATAACATATACCTCCTATGATATATCCGATACCCACTTACGACCCTCTAATTCCCATTTTGAGTGTATTAGAGTGAAGTGGAGGATAAGGGTAAATTAACCTGTCTCATCGTCTGTAGATACTGGTGCGCGTGCGTCAGAATAATCAAGAATTACCACTGGAAAATCACAAGATACCCATTCGTCTTTAATATCTATCTCACTGCGTGCAGTATCTTGGTTAATACGAAATTCAGACAGGTAGGTGCTAAAATCAGTAGAACCAATGAATACTCGAGTATCGGGGTCAAATTTCTTGAGATCCTTAATCAACTCAGCTACAGTCATATTATTTACCCACCATTACTTCAAATTTAACCAATTCACCATCATTTGACAAATCTTCTGCGGTAATTTTACCTCTACATGATTCAGCAAATGCCATATGATCTTCATACAATAGATATTGACCAGCTTCAAGGATTTGATCAACAACAGATTTAAGTTTCTCTTGGGAGAGCGTACTTTTAAATACTACCTGTATTTCATTCATACCTTTAACCTTTTGATTATAGGAATAATGGAGCTAGAGTATTGAGTCAGAGCACAGATAACTTCATTTTGTTCAGGTTTATTCATATCAGTAAAAGTTTCTTCTGCTATGGTGGCGACTGGTTCATTATAATCTTTTTGATTTTCAACATCAATTTCTTTAACTGCTTTAATAATCTGTTTAATCAGTTTATTAATATTTCTTTTAGTTCCTATAAAAAGCCATTCATAATCGTAAGCTAGCTTTCTATAGACTTTTACATCACAGCTAGTACACATAAGCTTACCAGCAGGTCGATATTCACCTTTAATAATGCCAATCTTTTGTAGTTTTCCATCTTCATACTTATAGACATGAGAATTTTCAGGCATTTTATACCTTTGGCCTTTCATCAAAATAATGGGTGACTGTACCATCGTCATCGATAGTGGTAAAAGCTGGTGGCGGGTCACCATAAACCCTTTCTGCGTCTTCCAATTCTGCCCTGAAGGACTCAATAGTAGGGCAATCAACAACAGATAGATCACCCTCACAAAAGGTGACAACTTGCCGCTTTTCTACGTGGACCCAGACACCGAAATAGGGAGCATCCTGGTGGGTATCGTACTGTTTCCACCCCTTTTCACTAGAACAGATGTTAAAATCAAATAGATACCTTTCAGCATCACCTAGGAAACTGCGGGTAATAGTATTACCACGACCATTAACAGAAATTTCCATATTATAATTTCCCCTTTCTAAGAAATTGTTTCATGTTCTTTCGATATTGAAGGGCCATGTAATCTAGGAATTGCTCGAGTTCTTCGGCTGTTAGGGAGTGAAGCCCCTCACCATTAAATGCATAATCAACTCCTGAGCTCAATGTGCGATCATCTTCAAATTCAAAAGCAGCCCACGCTTTTGCCTCATCTTCGATTTGTTTCTTACTATAGGGCATTAGTCGTCCTTTCGTACCATGGTACTCTTACACTTGGGACAAGGCATGGTACTGGATGGAGCATGCGTTGTGTGTTCAACATGACCACAGGCACTATTACTACAGATATAAACCTTCATTGTTTCTCCTAGTCTGTTCTAACTGGCATATAATACTTAGTACCATCAATTTCGATGATAAACATATTAGAGCCACATGCATCAGTATAAAGGGTACAGGGAATCTTGTACTGATAGAAATCTTCGATATGTTCGATTGATTCAATTGTGTCACCATCGGCGATCATCTCATAACGATTTAGAAAACCTGTGGGGACCTTCATTTTACCTCTTTTTCGGAAACCATTTGTTAGCTGCTAGAGCAAGTAGACTGGCAAGGTTTAGTCGACAGATAGGAATCTTATCAATACGCAATTCAATACATTTCTCACGATATTCATGACGACCATCCATGACTTCTGGGTAACTAGAATCATCAGGCATTTGTTCATCACCCATGGCATTATCAAGAGTACGACCTACCAGCACAGCAGTAACTTCTTGCTCATCCGGCTCATGGAAGTCGTCACGGGTGTTAGCAGCAGTCATGAAATCACGCAGCTTATCGCGCATCTCATCATGTTGATAGTTGTTCTGCATAAGACGATAAAGAGCAGCTTCCTGTGTTTTATTCATACTACGTTTAGTGACTAGCTTACGATAGGTTGTTTTATCCATCATTTACCTCTTTAAGATATCTAGCAGCCCAAGGTTGTGGATCTACTTTTCCATCATAATTAAGGTTAGATTTATCATAGGTGTGAGGATTCCATCCTCCCATATCCATATTTTCAAGTTTCCAAATCATAAACAAAATTTCAGCATCAGTACCATATGGATAGGGTGCACTTTCGCATCTGATAATCTTATCAGCAACAGACTCAGCCCCATCTCTCATATCGGCTGTTCCTAACAGATAAGAACTATACTTTCCATTTGCTGGTTCAAACCAGATTTCAAAATTATCACGCAACACAACCATATTGGAGGTCCAGATTAAACCGCCTTCATAAAATTCTACAAAGTCTTCATAACTCTGGTTTTCACCCCATTTTTTGTATTGGTCGTCTATATCAAGAACACTTTCAATAAAGTCAATATTAATACCGCAATCAACTGATATAGATCTATATCTTATCCATTCCATCACTTCTTTAATGAAGTTAAGTTTCTCATTTCTGCTAATCAGAGTATGATAGACCCGATGATTTGCGAGCATCTATTCTACCCTTACATAGTTGAAGGAGTAGCGCACTTCCTCATGAAAGAAGCTACCAATAGAGTCAGACTCTACCAACTCGTCATACGTCTCCTGTGGTACGTCTTCGTAGTGATAGAGAGCTCCATTGTTAAAGACTACGTGGAGTTTCTTAGTGTCAGGGTCATAACCGATTTCACTAAGATTTGCAGAATCGACATTTACCATCTCCATTAGATAATCTCCTTAGCTACCTTAATAAGTTGATCCCTATCCTCTTGGAAATGTCTGGAATTACAAACCTCATTGCGTTCAGAATAAGAAATCAAACCATGGGTAGTCTTCATCTTGTTAAAATGAATAGAGTACACATTTACCCATTTTTCACCATTCCAGCGTGAAATTCTGGCGTAGGATTGAAACTCATATGAGTCACTCTTGATGGAAACCTTAAGCTTATGATCATCGACGTTTAGAATTTCCATGTAGACTACTGACTGTCTACCCAATGCAATTTGTTTATCAATTGTTTTCATGTTCTTCCTAATAAATAAGATCTGAAGGGAAATTATGCTTATTCTTCATAAATTCCATAAAATCTTCAACACTTTTATATTTTTTATTACTATATCTAGATCTCGAGGGACTAGAAATTTGGTAACTATGCGTAGATTTAGTTTGAGTATAACGCATCTTTTTAATCATTTCGATTACTAAAGATAGATCATCACATAGAATAAAATTAGAGGTAATTACAGGTAAATTAGTCATCGTATCTTCTTCACGACGTACACTAAAATTTTTAGGAAATTTAAAATTCCAGCTATCACCTTTTTTAATTTTTACAATAATATGTACTCTAAAGACTCTATTAATTTCCTCTCCAGCTTTTTTATGATTCCATAGATGTCTACGTATACTGCACTCTACTTTAACCATCTTACTAACAATTTGTTGTTTTTCTAATTTTTGACTAATAGTTTTTATATCTTTAATTGCCTGTGTCATAGACACATGTTTCATAGATTCAATTAAGACATAGTTGTACTTATAAGTTATCTTCTTTTTAGGCTTTGCTGGAGGTTTTGGTCTTGCAATATTAAACTTCTTCATAAACTTCTTGATAATCGTACTTGGATAATGTCCCTTTACGTTATACTCATTAATATAGATCATGAAAAGATAAGCAAGAATTTGTTCTTTATTTTCTACATCAGCAAATTCTAGAGCCTGCTCAACATTCCTAAATACGTGGGGAAACCAAGTCTTTTCTCTAATTGTGGTAAGATGGCTATTGTCTTGAAGAATGTTATTAACAATCACTTCAAATTCTGGTTTATACTCTCTAATTAGCTTAATAACACCAGGTTGGACTTGTCCACTAAGTGAATTTACGAATAGGAGAGCATCAATTTCTTTAGCTTCCACCTTTTTTAGCATGTTTACTCTCTTTTTCAATCTTAAATCTTACACCATCCATAAAAGCCTTAGCCGACATTGGTGAAGATTCTTTAAGGATGAAATTAACAAATTGTCTAATCATGTCTTCTGTGTCGAGCTTATCGTTCTGCTTGAAAAAGTCTACAATTTCTGACATAAAAAAGTTATTAAACTTACTCATACAGTAGTTAAATTTATCTGAATCTTTTAGAAGCTCTTCAACCAGCCTCTCTCTATAATTCATCTTATATTTTACTAGTACTTCGTCTAGGCGTTGCTTATGTTTTGCATTATCGTAGAGAGGAAACACAAGTCGTTTAATTTCTTCGTACGTGCATTCTACATTTGCCTCTACTGTACAAAGAAACTTTAGCCTCTTTACAGGAGATAGAGAGTTTAGAAATTCAAGAGTGATTGGAATCTCTCTCCACATAGGAGATGAAGGTGGCATCATCTTGAGATAAGGAATTAAGCTTTCTCCTCTTTCCTTTTTCTCGTCAAAAAATAGAGTCTTTATAAATTTGCTCATATCTTGAAATGGATTGTACTTTCTAAGTTGAGCATAAAGTTCATCAACATTACCAACCATTTGAAATACATCAGTAAGTAGAGTTGACATCGTACTACTATTAAAGTCTACTTTATGTCTAGTCTTAGGAGTATAATCATGAATGTAATGTAAAATTTCCTTAGTAAAGGCAATTTTAATTTCTTCATCCATACGAAATGGGTGATCATTCCAATACCCAACTCGAGGAATGAAAAATATGATATCAGGATGATCAATATCAACTACTGATTTAAATAGTTTACTCATTACATCGGCATCACGCTTATATACGTAGTCCCGTTTATCCATGTCCCAGATTCTACCAGAGGAGATAGTCTCAATAGTACTCATGGTAGAGCGTGATGGAATAATATTGGCATTAACAACGCCAGGTCCACAAAGTTCAATTGCTAAGAGTTCTTGTATTGTGAGCTCGTTTTCAGCTTCAAATTCACAGAAAGTTTTACGAATTTCATGGTCATATTTGACCATCCACCTACAAAGCAGATCTTTGAGTTCGTCTCTAATCATAGTCTTTCTCGTGTAGATACCAGTGGTCTGCACTAGCTGCATCATGTAGTCCAGCTAGGATACGTTTACGCATTTCATTTTTTGGGAGTTCACCTAGGATAACTTCATCAAAACTCAGTTCTCTATCTTCTCGTCCTAGTTCACCTCTAACAAAAGACCAAATACGTCTGTTCGAATTAAATCGTGATCCCTTAACTTCATCATGCTGTTTCATAACAAAAGATTCTCTAATCTTTGGGATTATAGACATAAATGCGGACTTGAGGAATTCATACTTTTCGATATTAACAAAACTAGGCATTAGGGTCTCCATAGAAAGCTTTAATAATACCCTCAATATATTTAGTGTTCTCTACACTTGATGTAAAAGGAAATAGAGTTTTAGCCATCTCATCCTTTGTAAGTTGGTTGACGATTTCATAGCCACCACGTACACCACCATGTGCCTTGCCTGTGCCCATATATTGGACATAAAAGTTATGGTACATGCCAAGTTTACAAAGGGTAGATAATACTCTTGTTGGAGCAACCTGCGCAATAAACTCAGTTGTAAGTATAAAAACTTTAGGTTGTATAGACTCTAGGTAAGTACCAACATCAATAACTGTGAATTTCATGATTCTTTGAACTAGATCTGGGTTTAAATCACTCATACGTGTCAAAAGGTACTTAGAATCATGCGCCTTGCCTCTAATAAGTTTATCGGCAAGAAGGTTAAGCTCTTCAATACTGGCATCCTTAATGATTTCCTTCATGATATCTTCTTTATGATACCATCCAGGACCATAATGGGAGTTACCAATGAGCCAGGCTACTGTTTCAGTTCTAGCGTTGTCCTTGTCTAGAAAATCCTTTACAATGTATCTATAACGGAATGGGTGATCAGCAGGAACAAGCCTTCGCAGTGTGTCATTATATGCTGTGATAATTGCACTACCAACACCTTTTGTACGTTGTTGTCTAGTACACATTGCATGTTTGAATGAACGTACTTCCATGATGTGGGTTAGATCATCAAGTGTAAATTCATCTGTTTTAGCACACAATAGATCATCAATTATAATGATTGCTCTCTTTTCTGCCTTAGTGTTACTACCTTTCAGTGTAAAGAGTCTAATCTTGATAAGCTCGCCAACACTCAGTTTTTCTAGTTCCTCTTGTCTTGTTGGTACGTCTTTTTTATTAACAAATGACTTCATACTTACCGCCATTTCTGGAGGATGATTCCAGTAGGATATGTCAACTTGTACGTTACTAGTTAACTATGTGGTGCTAGTGCCATTAGCACACATGGGTTGATGGCATGTAAATTTGCCCTTTATCTTTTCCATTTTTGAATTACACAGATTGCATCGCTTATCAGCATCTTTAATCTGTTTTTCAGTTACCAATTTGGCCTTTATTAAGGCCTGCTGCATTACATTCACCAAATTCCTCCTGTATTGGTGTTCAACTACATTTTACTATTAGGAATCTTTCCCTGCAAGGGTCCACTCAATTATGGGTTTAGCCTCACACCTAGGACATTCCCATTCGCCATCGTATTGACAATACATGTTATCACAGGTTGTTTGGTGATAAAAGGCTACTAACAGATTGAAGATGGTATCACCCATCTCATTAATACGTTCATTTTTAGTTTTAGCAGACATAATCTACATCGCCTCTTTCTATGCTAAATCCAGCTTTTTTAAGTTTATTAATAACATCAGGAACATTATCGCCCTCGTTAATAGCCTTCAATGCTCTTTTCATCAGGTCTTTAGCTTTTTTCGTGTGGGCCTGTTTAAGAGTATGCCACCCATCTGAAAACCACCTAAATGTGGTGTCATCATCTGGGGAGAGGACGATAATGTTTGGTTTACCCTGATTTGTCATAGCGTCAACAGCCTAAGCTTATAACACTTTTCTTCTAGTTGCTCTACGCCAGAGTTAGTAAATCCATAGAATCCATCACGAATGAGCTTCTTGATTTTCTCTTCAGAACCATCAAGTTCTTCAAATGTGTGGTTTACCAGCATCTCAGTCATCTTATTCTTACCGATTCCATGAATCAGACGCTTGACACGCTTTTTTACTTTAACTACTTCATCCGGCATCTTCATTGACGCGGGGAAGAGCAACTTATCAAGTTCTTGGTCAGACATCTTCCAAAGTACCTGGTCTGACCTGTAAAAGGTTAGGATTGTCTTCATCAGCTTGATAGGCCCAAGCATAGAGAGCTCAGCATACGTCATCTTAAGCTTGGTGGTACGCATACTGTCACGTAGATAGCGTGGGATTTCTTGCTTTCTACGTTTAGCCAACGACCTAAAGGCGTTGAGCCTATGACGAGGGCTGACATCGCTGTGTCTTGAGAGCATGCAAACTACAAAGTTGCTCTTCAACTTTGCAAGTTTATCACCAATCTTATCCAACTCATCTTTTGTAGCATCATGGATAAGAGCCAGTAGATGACGCTCGATTTCCGGTTGGTGTGCAGAATTAGAGCCATCCCATACGCTCTTATCTCCATCCAACCAATTCCATGTATCTTGTTTTGGCAATTTAAATCTCCTTGATTTCCTGCGTAAGAATTTCCTTCTCACTTTTCATAATTGTCCATGTAAATGACATGACCAAATGGGAAATCTCCTGCCGACGATTCTGTTACTGTACAAACCCACAGCACAGGATAAGATGGTACTTTTTCAGGGAACGTACCATACGAGTCTGTTGCATAGACTAGTACTTCAGGTCTAATTCCCCTCTTTTCAAATTCTTCAAACACTGGTCTAAAGTCAGTACCACCACCGCCGCCGAGTGTAATCTTACCAACGACGTCTTCCATCTTGTAGATTTCTACCACTTCATGGACTGCCGCGTCACATGACATGACTGTGATTTTGTCCACAAAACCATTAATCTTCTTCAACTCGGCTACAATCTGTGCCAGGTCCTCATCACCCATCGACCCAGACGTGTCTACTGCAAATCCGATTTCACCAATAATTGGACTTTTCAGACTTGGCATGTAGACGACATCTGCATCAAATCGTCTGTTTGGACGTGAGAATGAATAGTCATCCCTAGAGAACGCAGACCCAATAAACCGGTGGAACAACTTCTCCCATCGGACCTTGGCTTTACGCATGTCCTTAATAAGACGCTCAATACCAGCAGGAATCGTACCCTGGCCACTAGACTTAGCTGCCTCAAACGCAGTGAGTACTTTCTCTCGGATTTCATTTTCATCCACATCACCAAAGACGTGGACATCAAAGCCACCCATACCACCACACTTAGGGCATACACCATTCTTGTTCTTTACTCCGCCACCCTGTCCAAACTGGCCACCTTGTCCATGTCCAGTTCCATCACAGTCACCATCTCCACAACCGCAGCCGCCTTCTTCACCATCTCCAGCACCTGCGCCACCACAGTTGCAGATATGAATTGTCTTCATACCAATACAGCTTGGGTCGTCCTTGATTTTCTCGTATACTGCCTCTGCAGTCATGCCACGAAACTGGTGGTCATGTAGACAGCCCTCGGTAAGCTGGTATCCAACGTCATCAATAACCTCAAGATTGATGACATAATCACACGCCATGCCCCAGATGTCTCTATCCCTCGAGCCCACACGATACTTGTCACAGTGGAGATAGATCACATGAAAAACCTCATGCAAAATAACGCCAAGCAACTGTGAGTCTGTGATAGAGTCAACAAACTTTTTGTTAAAAAAGATTCGGTACCCATCGGTCGCCATGGTTGGGCACCACCTATTTTCCTCTACGATTGGCAGCATCGAACATAGAACCCCAAAGAAGGGCTGTCTGATAATCAATGCTGTTTTTACCTTATCTACTCTGTCCATAGTATCCATGGTCCACTCCTTACATATCAAAGGTGTCCATGATTCCGGCTACGATTTCGTTGAAGCGGTCATCCTTAGCGAACTCGATCAGCATGTTCTGCTTCTGCTGACGAAGGAAGATAACCCGCATGTCCGGGGGCAACGCGTCCAGGAACTTGGCGATGTTACCAAGGTGCTGCTTCTTTGCCTTCTTCCTTGCATATAGCGCCACAGCCATAGCCACCGCGTAGCGGAAACTTGGTTCATTGTTCTTAAACTCGGGCAGCTTACCCTTGGTAATAACTTCCTCAGGATGTACGTTACGATAGACCTGACTCCAGGCTACATACTCACCAACTAGTGCCTCACCTACCGAAGCGGACAACAGTTTCTTTACTTCCTTAATATCATCCACACCGTCAATGAGCTTAGATGCCATGACCCACGAACGTGGTGAAGGGAACGCGTTCTCACCAGTGTTATTATACAGAGCCTCAGGCTTAAAGTGGAGAAATGCAATAATGTCTTCCAAAATATCATGTTCATGTGCCCATCGAGCCCACACATCAATATCTTGTTTGACATCAACATGGATCATGCGGTTATTGAGTGCAGCGCCCATTGGCGCACTGAAACAACCATCATCTTCTCGGTTACCAGCGCATACGATTGCCACGTCGTCTGGCAACGTGTAGTCACCAACCTTTCTATCCAAGACGATCTGGAGTGCAGCATTCTTAACTGACACTGGAGCTTTCTCAATTTCATCAAACAGCAAGACCTTTGGTCCAGTCGTACACTTACCATCGGGGCCACGCTCTGGCCAGAAATTGGGGTAGTACCAGTCAGTACGACCTGACTTTTCATTTGGCTTTGGGATACCTCGAAGGTCAGTCGGCTCCATCTGTGGAAGCCTAATATCAATCAGGTTATCGGTGCTATCGTACAATTGGGCGGTAATTTGGGCCAGTACAGACGACTTGCCAATTCCAGGACCACCCCACAGCATAACAGCAATTT
>Ga0255055_10000075_pt1 | contig 70781 bp, 63 predicted proteins | sample JV7_2_27_MG_FD_188633 | JGI IMG/M metagenome (GOLD analysis project Ga0255055, IMG submission 188633) | Seawater microbial communities from Jervis Inlet, British Columbia, Canada - JV7_2_27 | ecosystem: Environmental > Aquatic > Marine > Inlet | place: Canada: British Columbia | collected... | reverse complement strand
GTGAGTTCTTGCATATTCGAAAGCACATTGGAGGATTCGGGTGCATGCTTTCCGGGTCATGATTCGCGTGGAGAGAGAGATCTGCTCGTTCGGAACATCTTTGAATTTCTGCATCTTGGGGTGCACGAGCAGAGCATCCTTCACTCCCTCCGGTATAGGATGAAACTCAACCCCGGCATACATCCCCTCGGTGTTCTCTCGAAATATTACCAGATCGATGTCCTCCCTGTAATTGAGGGGATTGCCGGGATACGCTTTACAGGGCCTGAGATTCGTATACAGATCAAATTCCTGTCTGAGCCGGACAATGGGACTGAAATAGGAGACCCCATTCTTTTTTTGATCTGTTTCGAGCTCCCGGAAAGCATCCTCTTTGGGCTTGGAAGTGATCGCACCGAACAGACAGGCATCTGTCTCCTTTAGAAGCTGGATCGTCCTGTCAGGAAGTGGATTCCCTTCCCTGCACCAGAATTCCCATCCGATGTCCCCTTCGATATACTCTGCATCCAGATCCATCCGCTTCAGGACAATCATAGACGCTTCAATAACATCCTTTCCTACTCCGTCTCCAGGCAGGACGGCTATCTTGTACTTAGGCATCTGTCACTCCTTTTTTATATAGATAACTATTTTATTGCTTTGAGCTCACTTCAGTCTTCGCAGAAGCCCGCATCTTCAACTTTTTTTTGGTATATGGAATCAATCCTCCTGCATCCAGGATACCGAGCACAGAATCCGGCAAAAGGGGAAATCCAAACTCTCCTCTGGGAGTCTTGATTTTCCCGCGCTCGAAATCTATCTCGATCTCTTCTCCCTGCTCGATATTTTCGACCGCTTCCACAGACACAACAACGGGGAGCCCTTGATTTATGGCATTCCGGAAAAAGATCCGGGCAAAGGACTCGGCAATAATTGCCTGAACACCAGCATATTTCAAACAGGTTGCAGCCTGCTCGCGCGAACTGCCGCAACCGAAGTTCTTTCCAACCGTTAAGATGTCCCCTTTCTTCACTTTTTTAACAAATTCAGGATCCAGGTCTTCTAAAGCATGTTCGGCCATCTCATCCGGATCAAGCACCGAATAGGTGTACTTTCCAGGGAATATCACATCGGTATTGATATCATCTCCATATTTCCAAACGCGTCCTTTGATCATAGGAGTTTCCTCGGATCTGTTATCTTTCCTTCCAGTGAAGATGCGGCTACCGTTGCTGGAGAAGCAAGATAAATCTCGGAATCCCTGCTTCCCATCCGCCCCCTGAAATTGCGGTTTGCTGTGCTTAAAGCGATCTCACCAGGAGCGAGTATTCCCTGGTGTGCTCCCAGGCAGGGACCACATCCCGGATTCAGTACCACACAACCGGAATCCACAAAAACCTCCAGCACCCCGGCCCGTAGAGCCAGCAGGTACTCATTCCTGGAAGCAGGAATGATCAGGACCCGTATCCCAGGATATATTTTTTTTCCCTTCAAAATCCCTGCAGCTGTTTCAAGGTCCTCAAGGCGGCCGTTGGTGCAGGTCCCGATAACAGCCTGATGAAACTCCAATCCTTCTAGATCCGTAACCGGGCTGACGTTATCGACCGAATGCGGGCAGGCCACCATAGGAGCGATATTTGAAAGATCATATCTAAGAACTGACTCATAATCAGCATCCGCATCTGAATAGACAGGCTCGAATTCGATCGAAGCTTTTTTCTCGAGCCACTCAAGAACGGACGGATTTGGCAGAAAATATCCATTCTTGGCTCCCATCTCTGCAGACATATTGGCCAGCACCATCCTCGAGGCAATGGTGAAACTCTCTGCTGCACTTCCGGCAAATTCTACAGCCTTATAATTCGCAAGGTCAGCACCCTCGTTTCCAATTATATGGAGAATAACATCTTTAGCATAAACTCCTTTTGAAAGACGGCCTTCGAGTTCGATCCTGATGGTTTCCGGAATCCTGAGCCAGATCTCATCGGTGGCCCAGACAGAGGCAACTTCAGAACGACCGATCCCCACAGAGAATGCTCCGAGAGCTCCATAGCTTGTGGTGTGGGAATCTGCGCCTACGATCAGCTTGCCGGGAAGGGCAAATCCATTCTCGACAAACACCTGGTGGCATATACCGCTCGAAATGTCGAAAAAATGTGGGATCTTTTGATACGCTACAAATTCCCGGATCTGTTTATGATTGATGGCATATTTCTCCGAGGATGCCGGAACAATGTGATCGAGGATGATTACGATCTTATCGGATTCGGAGACATATTCCAGGTCGAGCTTGTTGAACTCTTGGATGATGGCGGCCGAGTTGTCATGGGAGAGGATGAAATCCGGCGATACGGTCACCACATCTCCTGCCCGGACATCTGTTCCGGCTCGCTCTCCGAGTAGTTTTTCGGAAAAGGTTTTCCCCATAAGATCCTTCTGTTTTGTTATACTCTTAAAACATCAAAATTGACAAAATCCGCATGGTGGACAATAAAAGCCTCGACCGTCTTCCGGCATCCATCTCCCTCTTTTGAATGGGTAGCGATAATATGAAGAATCTCAGAAGGAAAATCAAATCCCTGACAGAAGGCTGCACCGGATATGGGATGCCGAAGTAGTTCTCCCTTTTCGCTCTTCACATAGCGATCGCCCTTTTTTTCATACTCAAACAGTTTTCCCACATCATGCAACAGGGCTCCCGCCAACAAATAGTCCCTGTTGAGGGAGATACGGCCCTTATACTCGTCCATCAGGATATCGGCGATCTGTATAGAAGTCCTGGTTACAGCCCGAGTATGGTCGATGATGTTAATATCCGTGTCTTTGATCAAAAGGGTAAAAGGCATTTCGAACAGGTCCTCAAACACCCAACCCCCTTCTTGAATGGCTTCTGTCCATACCCTTACCGTTTTCTGGTAAAGCTCCTGGTCCTGGATCTCCTGAAATTCAGGGATCAATGACAGTAGTTTTTTTTCCATTTATTTATTCCTCTCCGGGGGGCCATCGTATTCAATGTCTTGAGGATGGATTTTCCGCATAGGTTTCATCCGTATTCTTTCCTCATGTATATGGGAGACAAGACCAGCAGTGCGGGGAATGATAAAAAAAGCATTCCCGATATCCGGAGGAATCTCAAGTTCACAAAGCAAAGCTGCTATGGCTCCATCCACATTGATCGGCAGGCTCTTCCCAGTCATCTCTTTCAGCACTTTTTCGACAGTTTGGGCAATGCGGACGAATTTTCCAGCAAACCCCAATTCTTCAGCCAGGGCGAAAAGCTTTTTCGTGCGCGGATCTTTCGTATGAAGACGGTGGCCGAAACCGGATGCCCTTTTTCCTTTCTGTTTCATTTCCTGAAGAATTTCTAACGCGGCTGCATGATCGTCTTTTTTTGAATGGATTGTCCTTTCTGCGATCTCCAGAAACAGTTTCATACCTTCTTCGATAGCGCCCCCATGGTATCTGGAAATGGCAAGAACTCCAGCCGCAATACAGGCATTCAATTCTGAACCTGTGGATGCCGCGGTTCTAGCAGCAAGAACAGATGGAGGGCTGGCTCCATGATCGACCGAACTGACAAAAATAGCATCGATGAGCTTCCCGGCCTCAGGACTTGGCATCTCTCCCTTCAGCACAAGATAAATGACCTGCGAGAAAGAGATCTTTCCCATTAGCTCATCCACAGGGAAACCCCGGATATAGATCTTATTCGGTTCGACCTTTGTGATAGATGTTTTCCAGCTAAGCTCACTCATATGTATCTCCTAGAGATTGCTTTGTTCGAAGAACGGTGTCAGGAATATCAGAGATGGAATCGACCACATTCACTCCAACCTCCTTTAAACGTTCGATTTTTGACGCATACGATCCTCTGCCGCCTTCTACGATCGCACCTGCATGGGAAAACCGAGTCCCAGATTTGGCAGCTTTTCCGCCGATATAAGCGACAACGGGTTTTGTCAATTTCCCCTCATCGATCAGATCTGCCACTCTCTCTTCCTGTGTTGTCCCTATCTCACCGAACATAACGATCATCTTTGTTTGTTCATCCTGTTCAAACATCTCCATGATCTCTGGATGGGAAAGGCCGACAACAGCATCTCCTCCAACATGAACGATGGTGCTTTGTCCGAGTCCAGCCTCCGTCATATAATAGGAGATAGCCGAAGTCATTCCTCCGCTTCTCGAGCTCACTCCGATATCCCCCTTCTTAAACCATTCCTTCGCTCGTTCCGCTCTTCCTCCAATCATGCCCAATACGGCTTTCCCAGGACTAACAAGACCTAAAGTATTCGGACCGACAAATCTTGCATCTTTTTTCTTTGCATGGTGCGCGATCTCTAGCACATCATAAATGGGAACCCGGTCAGGGACGATCACCAGCAGCTTGATCCCGGCATCGACCGCTTCGAGAGCCCCGTTCTTGACCAGAGCGGCCGGAACAAAGATCACGCTGATATCAATCTCCCCGACTTTATTCAGTGCTTCCTCGACACTGTTGAACACCGGAACTCCATAGATCTCCTGACCTCCCTTACCAGGAGTAACACCGGCGACAACTTTCGTTCCATAATCTTTCATCAACCGGGTCCGGACACGGCCCTCCCGTCCGGTGATTCCCTGTACTAGAATTCTGGACTTTTCATCTACGAGTATAGACATCAATTATTCCGTTTCCATTTCGAAATCATCTTTATGGAAATGACCATTCTCATTAGTCAGTCTTCCTCCTGTTTTTCCATCAAGGTCTCGCGATACACCTTCAGGCCAGGTATCGGCAGATGGATGAATATGGCATCCTGCTCCTGGAACTGGCAGAAGATCTCGCAAGCAAGACACTCCGTGCATCTCCCTCTCTTGACTTCTTCAGGGTCGATCGCAAGAACAGGGAGTTCGTTCTCGAGTTTGAGAATATTTGGCTGGCAGGCATCAATACATCCTTTTGTCCGGCAATCCGAGCATTTATCGTGATCCAAGTGAATTCTTCCAGTGAACGTATCAAACGCATAGGCATTTTCCTTTAATGCAGAGGTGGCGAGCGGCCTGACCTTGTGAGAACTATTGTTATTCTCTTTGATGAGCACTTCCATTCTCTGTGCGCAATACTCAGGAGTATCATCTCTGCCATAGCCTTCAACCTCAGCAGGAATATCCTTGAGACATGTATTCAATATCTCAATGGCTTTCTCCTCAAAATTTCCTCCCAGCCGAATCACTGCCGGTATTTCCATTTTTTCTTCCCGGAAGGCTTTGACTAGCCCCCGGGCGGAATGATATTGCTCCTGGCTGGCAACGCCTGAGCCTGAGGCAAAATATCCCTTGAGGTTCGGCTGAGAAAGAATGATCATGGCCGCCCTGTAAACTTTGCTGGCGGATGGATTCCCGCTTGTATCGCAATAGTTGGCAAGGGAAAAGCCTCTTTTCAAGACCGCATCCATGGACATCATAGAACCGCCGCCTCCCGCTCCGTTGAAGCCAATGGCTTTATCCTTACCGCTGATCTCCTCCTGCATCTGAAGAAAGTAAAAGGTCCCACGGTGGTCTTGTTCTTCCACCTGATATGCGATCTTTTCAAGGACAGTAGGCGGTCTGTCGAATTCACGAGCCACCTCAATGTTCAGCTCGGGGTGACGGAAAACAGCATAATCATCAATGGCCAGGTGACAGTCCGCTGCAACTACCGAACCATCCTTCGTCAGGATCAACGGATTTACTTCAACCGACCGGGCATCAACCTGCCTAGCGGTCATATAGAGTCTAGCCAGAACAGCTGAGATCTGAACAAGAAGTTTTCCGGATAATCCGGTTTTCAAGAGGAGATTCCGGGCATGATACTCTCTCAAACCCTCACTGATATCCACTGGAAAGCGCACGACTTTTTCCGGATGACGCCGGGCGATCTCTTCTATTCCAGTCCCCCCGACCGGACTAAAGACCAGAAGTGGCATCTTGAGAGAATCATCAATGATGATTCCACAGAAGAATTCTTTCTCTACCTCAAGTTTTTCTTCTACCAGGATGGAATCAATGACAAAATTCTTTACCTTCATCCCAAACATCTTTCGGGATTTTTCGGCAGACTCATCAGGTGTATCAGCAAACTGGATCCCCCCGAATCCCGCTCTGCCAGTCACCCAGACCTGGACCTTCAGGGCAACCGGGCCTCCGATCTTTTCCGTAATCTCGCGGACCTCATCGGGGGAAGAAGCGATCTCTCCCTTGGGTATAGGAATCCCCCTTTTTTCAAGAATCTGCTTGCTCTGGTACTCGTAAAGCCGGGACACACTGCTTTCCTTTCAGATGGTATATTATTCAGTTCGGGGAAAGATTTGTCAACGGGGGGAAGGAGAGATACATGCTGGCTGTTCTGGTAAATTAGCAAAAGGGGGTTTGATATGAGGTGTCCTGCCCAGCCAGCTCAGCAGGTTTGGATTTATTATAACATAAAATGTATATATTTAATAGGATTTGTGTATTTCATTTCATTTTTTTCGAGCAAAAAACATGAATTCACTCTCTCAATAAAAAGTTAAAAACAAAAGAGTTTTCAGAGAGAGTTTATTCCAGAAAGCAGGAGATTCTATTCAAGCCAAATTTTAATAAGCACATCGTCTCCGCGAATCTCAATAAGAGACATAGGGCCTGCCTTTTTCAGGTCATCGAACCAGTCCTTGATGTTGAAATCATATCCCTCACAATCGATATGAAGATCTTCTGCATCCGAACAATATAAAATGCCCTCGATGAACGAAAGCGGCAGACTCACTCGGATCTTGTCCTCTTCATCCCAAAGATCCGTGACCAGCAATTTAAACCATCTCACTTCGTATGGCTGTCTCGGATGAGAGTTTTTCTTCACAGCTTTCTTAATGATTCTGTAATCTTCATGGCGTTTAGCAGTTATAGCATTGAAAGAAAAAGCAAAAAACAGGACAAATGTAAGGATAAATGCGTTTATTCTTTTCATAACCATCTCCTTCTGTCTGGATTATTTCCGGACCAGAATAGATATTTTATTCAATAATTCGGCTAGTCGATCCAAATTCGTATGATAGATTTCTCTGTCACAAGCTCGACGATTTTTCCTTCATAGTGAACGAGATCCTGAACGATTTCCTTGATATCATAGCCTTCCACCTCCAAGCTCTCGAGATCCTCCTCCGAAAGGGCAGTAAGGGCTAGATCCGCAAGAGCCCAGGGGATGTTCAAGGAGAATCCGATATCTTTCGTCCATCTATTGATGACCTCCAGATGAAAAACCATTGTGCGTTTCCTATAAGAGCTATCTTTGACTCCCTCTAAAGTGTCCGGGTCTATCCGGAACAGGGCGATCCTTGCTCTGTCTGCCAGTTCATTGTCTCCTCTGTCTTCAAGAATTCCCTTGAGAACAGGAACGGCTTTTCTGGCGATCTTTTTGTCTTCCACAAAACTCAACTGAATGGCAGCATAATAACTGACAACCTCATTCCTGGAGGAGAGACGCCTTTCTATTTCTTTTAGATAAGACTTCTTTCCTTTCTTAAAAAGATTGAACGCAAGGTCTATAATGGCCACCTCGGATTCCTCCACCAGAGAATCATCCCGGTCTTCGGTCCGAATGTAATCTCTGTAGGCATCGATGGCATCGGTCTCCCTACCCGGAGTCTCCTCTAAGCATTTAGCCTTATAGAAAAAGACCTGGGAGGTTATTGGACTTCCGGGGTATTCCTCGAGGATCTCTTCCAACTTTTCCAGCGCATGCTCCCAGTCTTCATCAAAGATGAGAAGTTTCGCTTCCCGAAACAGCTTCTCGTATCTCTTGGTCGCTCCGGTCAGCGGGAATGGGAGGGAGACCAGAAGCAGGAAACAAAGGCTAAGGGCGATCATTTTATTTTTTGTCATCATGTTGACCTCACTTTATATCTCGCTTTTTTCCAGTTCTCTTTTCACCAGCTTGATCCTCAGAAGAAGCTGCTTATCCTGGATGTAGTTCTGGATCTCTTGGATCTCTTCATCCGTCATCACATCCCGGATCTGAGCCAACTCATAGAAGAGAAGTTCAACCTGGTCGCATATTGCTTTGGCTTTGACCATCTTGAATTTATCCAGCTGGGGATCGATGTATTTCTTTTTGGATAGGAGGCTCCTGATATTCTTTGAGGAAAAATCATCCTGCCAGAGCGGGGAAGGGCTCTCGGGAGTGTTTTGGATGAATTCCAACAGCAGGAACTGGCTCTTATCCAGATATTTTATTGTTTCCCGGCGAGCCATTTCGATCTCGACCCGCTCTAAAAAATCCTCTGGGGCAGTAAATTTTCTGGAACTCGCTCGTTCCACACGAACCGGCCGGAGGACGAGCACGGTCGAAATCGCGCCCAGGAGGACTCCCACCAGAAGAGCTGCGGCAACCGGTCTGAACCATGGCTGAAGGAACATTCCCCGATGCTCTCGTTGAGGAGCATGCCACTCTGAACCCCCGGGCTCTTTCGTCATCGCATCCGCGATCTTTGCGGGAAGCCGGTCCCAATTGACAGAGGACACCACTTCTTCTATTTCGGGCGTTAAGGATTCTGCGCTCTTGAAGACTTTCTCCATCGCACGCATTTCTTTTTGGCAGGAAGAGCACCTCTTTAAGTGAGTTTCTAACTTTTCTTGCTGCTGCGGATCCATCTCTCCACCCAGAAAAGCAGCCATGTTTTTTTTGGTTTCTCGGCATCCTTTCATTCTATTTCTCCAAAATGAGGCGATAAACAGGATCTGAGATTTTGAACGGCTTTGAAATGAAGGGATTTGACCGTTCCCAGAGCGACACGCATCACCTCCGAAATCTCCTTGTAATGAAGGCCATTGTAGTGTTTGAGCACAAAGACCATTCTCTGCCGCTCGGTCAATGTCTCCAGGCTTCTCGCGAACAGCTCTCTTACTTCGGCTGACTCTGAAAATGAGGAACCCTCGAGTTGAGATATCGCCATGTCTTCGATATTTATGTCTTTGAGGAAAACGTGGTTCTTTCGGTGGTTTTTTCGGTAATGGTCCACGCATAGGTTTTTCGTGATCTGCAGAAGCCAATTTCGAAAACTTTTACCGGCTTTGAACAAATGGATCTTCTGATAACATCGCAAAAAAGTCTCCTGGACGATATCCAGCGCATCATCCCTGTTCCGGAAAAACGAATAAGCAACGATAAACACCTTTTTCTGGTAAAGCCTTGTCAGATCCATAAAAGCCTCTTGATTTCCATTTTTCACTCTTTCGACAAGACCAAGGACATCATCGTTTTCTGTGATCATCCGACTGTGCATTCTTATAAACACGCCCGTGAGTCATTCAATACAGTACAGACTATTCATACCATACTAAAACTCTACTGTCTTCGTCTTTGAATTGAGCGGTAAGTCCGGGTTCCGCGTCGCCGTCGTTCCGGGCTTCTTTCCAGTTGAAATCATGCCGGCTTTCCAGTTCCTTGAGATCCAATTCTTCTTCTGTCCAAACTCCGATATCCAGACAGGCATCCACTGCCCCAAGCGGGATAACGATCTTGAACAGCTTTCTTTCATCTCTTTCATAGGCAAGCATATGGAGCGAATGGGCAGGCACTCGACGCCATCGGGCGCGCCTTTGGATGATTTCGATCTGCCTCATGGCTCTCCGGAAGTATCGGTTCGGATTCCTGACATTCTGAACAACATGGACCTTTATGCAGGCATTGAAGAAAAGAATGCTGAAGAGAAAAAATACAAAACAGATGATCGTCTTTTTCTTGGTCATTTTTTCCTCATTTCATCAGTGTATAACGGACAAAATCCGATAAAGGTTCACAGAAACCATTATCATTTTTGATGACCGGGTATTCGCTCGGCTATCGGGATCTGCTCCAACGAGGGGCTAGGCGGCGGGCTGGCAAGGGGCAGTTTCTCACTAACCGAGTTAGCCAGAATCCCAAACATCGATCACAGATCGGCATACACGCTGGAACGCGACTGCATTCCCATGAATTTGAAAGAGCGACTCATCAATCGTTTAGGCTCAATCTGGTTTCTGACGTTTACAGCAATCCGGCGATTATCTCCCCATATTTGGTCTCATCATCTGAGTTGAAACTGCATCAAATCCAAGGATTGGTTAGTTGGCGATCGAAGTCCCCTTTGCTAATTTCCACGAGAAACAGCTAAGACCAAGCAGAGAGCTTGCGAAATCACTTTCCCTTGTTCTTATAAACCGACACAAACCAAAGCACTCCGATCCCCAAGAAGAATATTCCTAAACCACCCAAGAGAAAAAACAACAATTGAGTTGCTAATAGAGCCTGTTCCATATCATCCTCCATTTCGATATAAGTTTGCAAACCATACTATCTGCTACCTATAGGTTGGCCGCAGGCACATCAAAATCAGGCAGCCGCCTAATAGACTGCATGGAAGCTGATACGGGGAGATTAGGGGCTAGGTTGGGTCGGCTGCCCGCAGGGGAAAAAAAGTCGATCTAGAATGAAATAGAAACAATCAAAAAAAGTTTACATCAGCATCTCGCTGGTTTCAAGCATAAAAGCTTGGAACATTGATCTTATTTGATGGTATCGACTTTTTTTATGAATGACCCATGTTGGTTATTTGTATCGGAGCCACTTGATGATCTCACGAACGGCTGGGCGTTTCCCGTACATCAAGATACCTACCCGGTATATCTTCGCCGCCAGCCAGACCATCAAAAGAATCGTGCCCACTAACAGGATAATAGAAGCCATTATCTGAGGAAAGGGAGGAAGAAGAGTCCCTACACGGACCATCATGAGGATGGGCGAGAAAAACGGAATCAAGGACAGGACAACCGATAAAGAACTGTTCGGTGCACGGATGACGAACATGACCAAAAGAAAAGGCACGACCAAAGACATGGTAACAGGAAAGGTGAGCTGCTGGGCTTCTTTTTCTGAGTTGACCATAGAGCCTACAGCCGCGTAAAGCGTTCCGTACAAAAAATATCCCAGGATGAAGAAAACAACAAAGTAGATAAAAATATAAGCAGGGATGGTGGGAACCTTGAATCCTTCAGCTGCCGGAAAGAGACCTGAAACCAAAGCTCCGCTGTATTTGGTGGCGGCTAACCCGAACAACGCCCAGATTAGATACTGGGTCAATCCTACCGCTGCAATTCCCAGGATCTTCCCCATCATGAGCTGGAAGGGTTTCAATGAGGAAAGAACTACTTCAACCACTCTCGACGTTTTTTCTTCGATGACACCCCGCATGATGATGGTCCCGTAAAAGATAAGGGTCATATACAAGATGAGGATTAGAAAGTAGGCGATAAAGAACGTTCCGCCGGTATCCTCTTCGACTCCTCTTTTAGAGACCTTGCTCGTTTTAAGTGGAATCCGTTTCATGTATTCAGCGATCTTCTCAGGATCGAGACCTTCTGTTTCAAGTCTTTTTTCGATCACGACGGAATTTATCCCGTCCCGGATGGTTTCTATCTTATCGAAATCCGAAACATGGTCGGAAAAATATTCCGCCGGTTCCCCGTCTGAAATCCCATCCGGTATGAAAATATAGGCGGTCAATTCTTTCTGTAGAACGCTTTCATTCAATTCCTCGCGTAAGGAAGCCTCATCGGCCGAGGTCCTGTACTCTCTCAGGAGAAACCTCTTTTGGCCATCTTTAAGCTTCACATCCAGTTTCTGTTCCAATTCGGAGAATACCTGACCGCTTTGGTCAACCACTCCTATCACCTCTTGTTTATCCACAGAGACAACAGAGACCAAAACAGGGATGATGATAAAAGAGAGCATTAACACCGGACCCAATATGGTCCCGATGATGAATCCTTTTGTCCTGATGATCTGCAAGTATTCTCTTTTAATGACTGATAGGATCTTCCTCATTCCTCTCTCCTACTTTCTCGATAAAAATGGCGTTCAAAGTGGGTTCTTTGACCTCGAATTTGTCGATCTTGATCTCGCCCACTAATTTCTGCAGCAACGTCTGGTGGTCGGTATGCTCTTTCAGTTTAATCTCCATGAATTTCCCGTAGTCATCAATGTTCTCTATTTCCGTAAAGTCATGGATGAAGCGACCATCTCCTTCATACTCCAAGACGACTGTGTTTTTCCCGTATTGTTTTTTTATCTGATCAAGGTTCCCTTCCAGTACGCTCTCTGCTTTGTTGATGAGACAAATATTGTCACAGATCATTTCCACCTGTTCCATCCGGTGAGTGGAAAAAATGATGGTATGTCCCTTTTTCTTCATTTCGAGCATGATGTCTTTGATAAGCTTGGTGTTGATGGGATCCAATCCTCCGAATGGCTCGTCAAGGATGATAAGTTCAGGCTCATGGATGACGGTGGCGATAAACTGGATCTTCTGCTGCATCCCTTTAGACAATTCCTCCACCTTTTTGTGCCTCCATTCCTCAAGATCGAACCTTTTCAGCCAGTGATCGATCCTTATTCGGGAATCCGTTTTTTTGATTCCTTTCAGTGACGCCAGGAACATAAGAATCTCCCCGACCTTCATCTTTGGATAAAGCCCTCTATCTTCAGGAAGATAGCCGATCTTCTCTTTCATGTTTTCATCCATTTTCCTATCTAAGACTTTGATCGTTCCCTTGTCAGGGATGATGATATTCATCACCATGCGTATAATCGTTGTCTTTCCTGCTCCGTTCGGCCCGAGAAGACCATAAATGGTCCCAGGGGGAATGGAGAACGACAGGTCCCTGACCGCGAAAAAATTGCCAAATTTCTTTGAGATGGATTCGATTTCAAGCGCATTCATCACTGCATTCCTTTTTCATTCATTAGATAACGGAGTCATTCATTCGAATTTAACCGTTTATTATACATAAACCGGGGACGTCCTCCAAGGGGACACCCTTTCATTAATGGGGACGTCCTCCAAAGGGACACCCTTCCTATGATTCCCCTTATATCTTCCCCAATGATGAACTGTTAATTGAATCCAATTTCAATGTTCTGATGTGAAAAATGAGAAGGGTGTCCCTTTGGAGGACGTCCCCTTGAAGGACGTTCCCATTAATGTTATAAACAGGTTGAAAAGAGGAGAGACCATGAGAAGAAGAAGCTATATCCTGATCATCCTGCTTGTATTTGCCGGTTTGCTCGCCGCCACTGCCATCTCATTTCTGTTTTCCGAATTCAATAGAACTCCGGCGGTGAAATCCCGGTCCTACCTTGAGCTCAAGTTGTACGGCCCTCTTGAGGAAAAGACGAGTCCAGACCTCTTCTCGAGCTTTCTTGCAGGCAGAAAAGCTCTCTCCATGAACGAAATTTGGATGAATATCCGAAAAGCAAAAAATGATACTCGTATTAAAGGTCTTATCCTGCGATTGCGTCTTCTTGAATGTGATTGGGGAAAGATCAACGAGATCAGGGAGGCCATCCTTGAGTTCAAAAAAACCGGCAAGAAGGTCTATGCCTACCTTGATGAGTCCAATGATCTCGACAAGGAATATTATTTAGCGACCTCCTGCGATGAAATTATCTTTCACCCTCTCGGAAATCTTGTTATCAACGGGATAGGAGGAGACCTCCTCTTTCTGAAAAAAACCCTGGATAAGATAGGAGTCGAAGCCGAATTCGAACATGTGGAAGAATACAAGACAGGACCCAGCATGTTCACAGATGAAGGCTTCACCCCTGCTCATGAAGAGATGATCAAATCCATTTATGATGACATCTTCAACACATATCTGACCGCGACAGCAGAAGCGAGAAACAAGAGCCTAAAAGAAATGCAAGCCCTCATCGATCACGGATTTTATCAGGGTGAGGAGGCCTTAGAAGCTGGTTTGGTGGATAAGATTCTCCATTGGGACAGCTTTGTCACGGGTCTCGGAGAAGAGGGGAAAAAGGTCGCCCTTATCATGCATTCTCAGTACTCAAAGATCAAACCCTCTTCAGTCGGACTGGAAAGAGGCCGGAAGATCGCTCTCATCTACGCTTCAGGCCCCATACATACAGGAGAAGGAACCTACCGATCCATCGGAAGTGCCACCTATGCAAGATGGTTGAAAAATGCAAGAGATGATGATTCGATTGCCGCTGTTGTTCTGCGGATCGATAGTCCAGGCGGTACACCTGTCGCCTCAGATATTATCTGGAGAGAAATCTTTTTAACCAAAAAAGAAAAACCTGTCATTGTTTCCATGTCAGATGTGGCCGGCTCGGGTGGATATTGGATATCCATGACAGCCCACAAGATCGTCGCCCATCCCCAGACTCTCACGGCCTCTATCGGAGTCTACTTCGGTAAATTCAACATGATCGAGCTTTTCAAAAAAATCGGCATCACCACTGAAAAGATCAAATATGGCAAAAGGTCTGACATCTTCTCGCCGACCCGGAGTTGGACACAGGAAGAAAAAAGATTTTTAAAGAACGAACTGGTATGGATATATGACCAGTTTCTCACCAAAGTAGCCGAAAGCCGAAACATGACCAAAGAAGAGGTGGATGCAATCGGAAGAGGGAGAATCTGGACAGGAAGCCAAGCCAAAGAACTTGGACTCGTAGACGAGATCGGAGGTTTAACAAGAGCCATCGAACTGGCCAAGGAACTATCCGGAATCCCTCTGGATGAAGAAGTCCGTCTTGTGACCCAGCCCAGAAAACTATCTTTTTTCGATTTTCTATTTGGCAGAATGCAAAGCCGCATCAAGCTTCCCTTTGATACAAAATGGGATAAAGCGCTTAAGACTTTTGAATTATTGGGGAAAGAGAACCAGTGGGCATTGGTTCCTTTATGGGTTCTGTTCAAATAAAGCCAGCCGAGCTTTTCTTTCTGAGGGGATTCTTCTCGTTTTCTATTGCTTTTATCAGTATGCATAGGAATGCGGGCAGAATGTCTTGAACTCGCAGTGGCTGCAATTATGCCAATCCGGTTTTGGATGAAAATCCTGTCTTCTTATTCCGTCCTCAGCTTCGGCGATCTTATTTTCTGCTCTATGAAGCTCCTTTTCTGTCTTCTGAGCATGACCGACAACATCGGACAGCAAAAAATGCATTTGTGTCTCGAGAAGAGGTGTCTTCTCCATCTTCAGAAAGGAGAGAGCATAGATATCCATCTGCAGGCTGTCCCTGGTTCTTTTGTCTGCCGTTTTTTGATCTTTGATCTCGGTCGATTTAAAATCAATGATCACCGCTCCATCATCTGAATGATCTATCCTGTCCCATCTCCCCACAAAACGCATGTCCTTTTCCTGCCATCGAAATTCCTTTTCCAGGTCAAGGGGAAGCTGGGAGGAAGACTCCTCCCGTCGATAAAAAAGCTTCAAAGCTTTTTCGCCCGCTTTTTTTCGCATTTCTTCATGCTCCCGGCTCAGGAATCCTTCGTTCACCCAGCTTTTCTTGAATTCAGCGATAAGCCCTCTCTCTGATGTCTTTCCTCCCGTCATTTTCTTTTTTAAATAATGATAAATAGAGGAGTGGAGCACCCGTCCGAAAACCAGATTGTGATGGGGAGGACCAGCAAGTCTGAAGACATGCTTGATCTTGTATTTAAATGGACAGGTCAGATAACTGTCAACCTGGAAAAAACTGAGGTGTATTGGACCTGACACCGCATTCTTCTTAACGGGAGGTTTTTGTTTATTTTGAGGTGAAAAACGTCTCAACTCTTCTATAGGAGACGATTTCAATACTTCTTGGGGTATTGCCGGGAGATCTAAAGCCTCCAGCACAAAAGGGCTGACTTTTTTGGGCCTTTTCAACCCGTGATCCTGAGACCATGTCAGATACAATGCTTTTTCCGCCCGTGTCATCCCTACATAAAAGAGACGTCTCTCTTCCTGAACAATGTTCTCTTTTTGAGGAAGCTCTTCTTTTAGGATCTCATTGGGTATCGTTATCTTTTCCACCCGGCTTCTTCCAGGAAAACGGTCCATGATAAGATTGACCAGAAACACCACCGAAAATTCCAGGCCCTTGGCTTTGTGAACTGTTAAGACCTGAACGGCATCGACATCCAATTCGGCTTCAGCGCTTGCAGGATTGTCTCCGACCTGCTGCAGAAGATCGAGATGTCCTGAAAAAGTGTGTATGGAATCATCATCCGTCAATTCCGAAAATCCTTTGACTTTATTGAAAAACAAGCGAATGTTCTTGATCTTTATCTCGTTTTCCAGACTCGAGACAGAAACGAGAGATTTGAGAAAACCCGATCTTTCCAGAAAGGAGAACAGCACTTCACCCGCATTCCTTTTTCCTGCAAGAGCGATGAAATCCATCAGGTCTTGGAAAATCCTTTTTATGATCTTCCTAGAGTCCAAGGCAATATCGAAACTGTCCTTGTTTTGAGCCACGGAACGGAAGACATTGTGGAGAGACTGATTCTTGTTCCGGGAAAAATTGGTCACCTTGGTGAGATCATAGGGATCGAGGCCATAGACATCGGACAGGGCAAGATGGAACAGACTATGGCTGTCTTCAAAATCTGTGAGAGATTTAATGAAAGCGATAAGGATTTTCACTTCCGCCTGAGAATAGAGGCCTCGGCTCCCGGAGAACCGATACGGAATTTCCCTCATGTTCAATGCTCTGAGAAAAGGGTCTGCATCAGCATTGCGCCGGACAAGAATAGCCATATCGCTGTATCGGTATCCTTTCTCCACTTTCCCAACAATAATCTCAGCCACTTTGTCTGTTTCATGGGAAAGAGTGTCAAACTGGAGCATGTGGAGGCTTTTTTCAACACTCTCTCTTGCCGCTTTAAGGGATTTTTCGATCTTTTCCTGGACCTCCAGCCGGTATGGATTATTATGCTGAATCAATTGATAGGCAGAATCCAAAATATCCTGGGTAGAACGATAATTTGTTTTCAACACAACCTCTTTGGCACCTGGGTAAACCGTCCGAAAATCCATAATATTGCGGAGCGAGGCACCGCGAAATCGAAAGATGCTCTGGTCATCATCTCCCACTACTGTCAGATTTTTATTTGTTTCTGCCATTAGTTTGAGGAGTTCGAACTGGATATAGTTCGTATCCTGGAACTCATCTACCAGAATATATTTGTATTTCTCCTGAAATAGACTCAGGACAGATGGCCTCGCACGGAAAAGATTCACGACCATCGTCACCTGGTCCTCAAAATCGATCTTGCCCTCTTTATGCATGATATCCTGATATGTTTTATATATCTTTGCTATCTCGAGATGCTTTTGCGCATTTTCCTTTTCAGAAGGGTCCTCGGCCTTTTTTTCCTGTTCTTCGGCAAATATCAAATATTTCTCGGGTTCGACATCCTCCTGCTTAAGTCTTTTTATCGCGACTAAAAGCTCCTGAATATATTTTGTTGGAGTGCTCAAGGGTCTGAAATGGTGTAGAGGCATTTTAAAAAGATGTTCCCGAAAAAAAATAGCCTGCTCCACCTCATCAAGAAGCTTGAAATCAGATCCAAATCCTAATTCGATCCCGTAGTCACGCAGGACTTTCTCACCGAAGGAATTGAATGTGCTAATCTCCACAAAAGAATAACTGTATGGTATCAGCTGATCGACACGCTCTTCCATCTCATTCGCAGCTTTTTCTGTAAACGTCACTGCCAGTATCTCCTCGGGTAAAGCAAGTTTTTTTGTGATGAGATATGCGATGCGATGGGTGATGACTTTTGTCTTGCCGGTCCCTGCACCGGCAATGATCAGAAGCGGCCCTTTCCCAAAGGTCACAGCATCTTTCTGAGCATCATTCAGTTCGTCTAAATGCAAAGCCACTCTTATTAGTCCTTATATGACCGCAATTCTTTCCGAATCGATCTCCGGTGACAACGACACTCGTAAGTATCAACACCCCTTGAAAATGGAAAGAAAGATCCCTCTGGATTTCCCAGTCCGCTTATTTCTTGATGATCACGATCTCATCGGGCTGCATTAACCAGAGTTTTTCCCGCGCCTTTTCTTCTACAGCTTGGGGATTGTTCTTTAAATTTTCGATATCCCGTATCAACTGCTCCCGGTCTTTTTCCAATCCTTCTATCTGCAGAAGCAATTCCTCTTTTTGTTTCTGAGCACGATAGATCTCGATCCATCCCTTCTCCCCAAAAAATGAAGCGGTGAGGAGGACAAAGAAAAACAGGGCCAGAATTGCGACCCAAATATTTCTGTGCAGAATGGGAGGAGACGAACGGATTTTTTTCATCAGGAGACAAGCTCCAATCCATGTTTAATCAAAAGATTCACATTTTTCATGCTCTCCGCTTCGGCATAACACCGGAGGAACGGCTCGGTCCCTGAACATCGAAACAGGATCCAATCGTCATCTTCGAAATCGAGTTTCAGTCCATCTACAACTTCCGTGTTCAAGACCTTTCGGCCATTGAATTTTTTAGGAAAATTTTTGCACAAGGCCTTCAACTTTTTCCTGCGTGCAGGTGTGAGAGAAAGATTTTCTTGCCTCCCGACCCGCTTTCCATATTCCTCGAAAAGATCATCGATCTGTTGGGTCAGACTATTTCCATTCACAGCCATCATCTCAATGACAAGCAGGCCCGCCATGATACCGTCCTTTTCGGGAAGATGATCTTTGACGGCAAGGGATGCACTCTCTTCCCCTCCGAAAATGATCTTGTTTTTTAGAAAATAATCAGCGATATACTTGAATCCGACAGGTGTTTTAAACAATGGGAGGTCATGTTTACGTGCAATGCGGTCCAAGAGGTGAGTCGTCGCCACCGATCGGGCAACCCCTCCCTTCCAACCATAATTCTTGATCACATAATCCAGAAGAAGAGCAAGGATCAGATTCTGTGTGACGAATTCTCCTTTTTCGTTTATGATCCCAAATCGGTCGCCGTCGGCATCAAAAGTGACACCCAGGTTGCATTTTTTCTCTTTAACGAAAGATTTCAACTCGACTAGGTTTTCCTCGGTACAAGAAGGAGCTATCCCTCCAAAATAGGGATCGATATACCCATGGATCTCCTCGAAAGGAACATGGTTTTCTTCAAGAATCTCATCCATGTATTCTCGGCTAGTCCCATAAAGCAGATCAACGGCTACTTTGATCTTCGACGAGCGGATCGTTTCAAAATCGATCTTTGGTTGGATGTATTCCAGATAATCACGCTGAAGATCGATCCTTTCCATGAATTCCGTTTTGGGATAATACGGACAAAAAGAATCTGTTTTCATCAAGGATTTTATCTCATTCTCGATCTGGTCTGTCTCGACAGGGAGGGCGGGAGCCCCTGTATGCACATTGAATTTCAAACCATTGTATTCAGGCGGATTGAAAGAAGCAGTAAAATTTATCCCTCCTTTGGTTTTTCTCTTTATAATCTGATGAGCCTGGGCTTGAGAAGGGGCATCGCGATCGGATAAATAGACGTGTATTTTATTATGGGTTAAGACTTTAGAGGCCTCGAAAGCGAATTTTTCCGAAAGAAAACGTGTGTCATAATTCATGATGATGGAAATGTCTTCCCCAGAAAATTTTCTTTTCAGGAGGTTGGCGATCGCCTGGGTGACAATGCGGACATTTTTAAATGTGAACTCCTCCCCCATGATCGCCCGCCAACCGTTCGTCCCGAACCTTATCATCTCAACTTTGATTCAAAAATTAACACAAGCATCGCGGAAAAGCAACCTATAATGCCAACGTTTCCCCAGGAATCTGTCTTTGAAGGGATAACCGCTCATCGTAAACCTGGACATCAAAACCAGGAGATATTACCATAAGCTTCAGTGGAAAGATTACAAAAGAGATTCTTTGCGGGCATCTTTCTCATTACTTCAGCAACACTCTGCCTGGAAATCGTACTAATCCGGTATTTTTCTATCTCCCAGCACTATCATTTCGCTTTTCTCGTCGTCAGCATCGCTTTTCTTGGATACGGCGCCAGCGGATCGTTCCTCAGCCTGTTTCCTCGGGTGAAACAACAAAGCCAGTCAGGATTATTATCTGCCTCCGCTCTAGGCTTTTCTCTTTCCGTTCTCATATGTTTCATCCTGACAAATTTCATTCCTTTCGATCTCTTGAATATTTCATGGGATGTTCGACAGATAGCTCTGGTTTTTGTCTACTATATCCTTTTGAGTGTTCCCTTCTTCTTTGCTGGACTCGTTGTTTCATCTGCAATTTCAACCCATCCTAATGCAATCCATAAGATTTACTTCTATGACCTCACGGGTGCCGGTTGCGGAACCATTCTCGCATTATTCGTTTTTTTTCCTAAAGGCGATCAGGGGACCATCCTGATAATCTCGTTCCTGGCTTTAATGGCATCCGTTCTCTTCAAACAGGAGCCTCGCATCCGCGTGTACAGCATACGCTTCCTTATGCTCCTGCTGCTCATAGGGCTTTTTATCCTGTCCCCGGCCTGGCTTTCATTCAGGATCTCTCCCTTCAAATCCCTTCCCGTCTCTCTCCAATATCCACAAGCTGAACATCTTCTGACAAAATGGAATGCTGTTTCACGATTAGATATCATCCAATCTCCTGCAGTCCGGCATGCCCCTGGAATGAGCCTTGCATACCAGCACGACCTTCCAGACCAGCTGGGGCTCACGATTGACGGCGCCGGTTTGACCGCCATCCCGTCTGATATTCCTCCAAGCGATCCCGCGTGGAATTTTTTATCCTATCTTCCTTCATCCCTTCCCTATCTACTCCTCTCAAGACCAAATGTCTTGATCCTATCTCCTGCCGGTGGCCTTGATATCATTTCTGCTTATGTTCAAGGAGCCTCTCACATACATGTCAGCGAACAAAATCCTCTTATTATAAAGATTCTAAAAGAGGATCTAGCAGATACTACTGGGGGTTTTTATGAAAATGAAAACATCACTTTCCTGGTTTCAACTGAACGCGCCTCTCTTAGACACGAAACATCAATCTATGATCTTATTGTATTTCCATTGACCGATGTTTTTGGAGCTTCTGCCGCAAATATTTCTGGAATCCATGAACAATACTCTTTTACAAAAAATGCTTTTCAGGATGTTCTCACAAGTTTAAGAACGGATGGCATGGCGAGCATGAGTTTCTATATCTTGCCACCACCGAGAACGGAGATCCGGGCTCTATCGACCTGGATCGAGATCCTTGAAAATATGGGCATGGATCCTGAATCCCATCTGATGGCTATTCGCAGTTGGGGAACGATCAGCCTGATCATCAAGAAAAGTCCTGTTACCACGCAGAACATTCAGATCCTAAAGGATTTTGCACAGGAGAGACTTTTCGACCTTGTTTATTATCCAGGAATTCAAAAAGATGAAACAAACCTTTTCAACAAATATGCCGAACCGGTGTATTTCAATATTTTTTCCCGGTTACTCGACAGCGATCAACGAAATCAATTTTACAAAGACTATCTTTTCCGCATCGCACCTGTTTCCGATGAACGTCCTTTTTTCCATAATTTCTTTAAAATGGGAAAGATCCGAGATACCTATTCAGCGCTCGGCAAAAAATGGCTTCCTTTGTTACAGGGAGAACTGCTGGTAGTCTTGTTGCTGTTCCAATCATTTGCGGCTGCTTTTCTTTTGATCTTGCTACCGTACATTATTATTCAAAGACGGAAACAAATAAAAAAACGCATCTATATCCATACGGTTTTATATTTCGGACTCATCGGATTGGCATATATGTTCATAGAGATCGCTTTCATTCAAAAATTCATCTTGTTCTTGGGGCATCCTGTTTTTTCATCCGCTGTTATCATCTTTTCGCTCCTCAGTGCTTCAGGCTTAGGAAGTTTTGTCTCAAGAACGATCTCGAACCAAAAACTGCAGCGGATGAAGAGAGTCATGCTGTTTTTCTGTGCATGTATGGCAGGAATATACTTGTTTTTTCTCCCTTTCCTGTTCAAAACTTGCGCGGATTTCCCCCTGTTGTTGAAAATTTTCCTGACTTTGGTTGTGATCTTTCCAGTTGGATTTGTTATGGGATTCCCTTTTCCCACCGGAATCAGAATTCTTGCCAAAAAAGAAAAAAAATTAATTCCATGGGCCTGGGCCACAAATGCTTTCTCATCCGTGGTCCACTCGATCCTAGCACTTCTGATCGCTTTTCACGGGGGATTCAGCCTCATTCTGGGACTGGCTGCAGCAGGGTATGTACTAACGCTTCCTTTTCTCCATTTCTCCGGTCATAGGAACAAATCTGACTCCTGATATATGTTCTGTATATGGTTTTCCATTTCTTTTTGTGATGAGAGTCAACGTTTGAAAATAAAGGGTACTTCCAAGCGGTATGATCAGCCTTCCTCCATCTTTTAACTGATTGAGAAGGGGTGGCGGAACATGATTGGCTGCACACGTGACAATGATCGCATCGAACGGCGCAAATTCCTCCCAGCCAAAGTAACCATCCCCCCATTTAGACTGGACTTGACCGTATCCCAGTTTTTCAAGTATTTCCGATGCTTTCTCTGCAAGGTTCTTCCTAATCTCAACGGAAAAGACTTTATCCGTGAAACAGGTCAACACAGCCGCCTGATAGCCTGATCCAGTTCCAATCTCAAGCACTTTTTCTCCTTCTTTCAGTGCAAGATGCTGTGTCATGAGTGCTACAATATAAGGCTGTGAGATAGTCTGACCTTCATCTATTGGAAGAGGATGATCTTCATATGCCATCCTGCGGTAGCGGGCTCCAACGAAAAGGTGGCGAGGAATCCGGCCCATGGCATCCAGCACCGCCTCGACATGGATGTCCCGAGATGCCAATTGACTTCTGACCATCTGCTCCCGTAGAGATATGAATTTTGCCTCCTCCCCTCCCCCCCCTGCAAAAGATGAGAAAAGGAAGCATAAGGAAAGAAAAAGAAGAAATTTTTTCATAAGATCCAAGAATTCCAGCATTGGTTTCCCTTCCCTATTTTATTTAAAACAAAAGAGAAATCAATGTTTCAGAATTCCTGTATCTCTCAATGAGAAGAAAAGTAAAGGAATTTCGTTAAGGAATTGGACCAAAAAACCCATAAGCACCTCATCGTTTGAGGTTAAAAAGGGTGAGAAAATCTCACCCCCTGAAATCATCCTAAAAAATGATTGACTGAAACAGGCTGTTCTGTCAATATTTTACTCAGAAAGAAAGAGAAAAAGATTTTTCGCAAAAAAGAATACTCTCTTTCAAGGCGAGATTTCATTGAAACATAAAAAAAAATTTGATAGGATGTTGAATAGCAAGAGGATATCTCTATTTAAATGAATAGAAAAGCTGTATATCCGGGCTCATTCGATCCGATGACCAACGGACACGTGGATATTATCCAAAGAGGCCTCAAGGTCTTTGATGAGATCATTGTGGCAGTCCTGGAAAACCCCAAGAAAAAACCCCTTTTTTCCACTGAGGAACGGGTGTCCATGATCCAAGAAACATTTAATGACAATAAGAATGTCACGGTCACGGCCTTTCATGGACTTCTCATCGATTTTGCCAAGAAAAAAAATTCAAAAATTCTGATCAGGGGTTTGCGGGCTATCTCCGATTTCGAATATGAATTCCAAATGGCCCTCATGAACCGGAAACTCAACCGCGAGATTGAGACATTTTTTATGATGCCCAGTCTGACATACACGTTCTTAAGCTCAAATCTTGTAAAGGAAGTGTCCTTATTGGGAGGCTGTTTAGACGGATTGGTCCCCGACACAGTCGAAAACAAATTGAAAGAAAAATACAAAGACCACAGAGAAAAAATAGCAGCTTAAAAATAGAGGAAAGAATGTTTGGAAAGAAGAAAAATGTCGTCGGGCTTGACATAGGCTCCTATGCCATTAAGGCGGTTGAACTCAAAGCTGTAAAAAAGCAGCAAGAAGACGCCTATGAGGTTGTGAGAATAGGATACGAACCTATCCCGAAGGATGCAATTGTCGAGGGAACGATCATTGATTCAACAGCGGTTTCAGAAACTTTAAAACTGGTCTTTAAAGAGACCTCCATCTCAAACAAGAATACCGTTATCTCTATATCCGGGAATTCTGTGATCATCAAGAAGATATCTCTTCCTTCCATGGAGACCGAAGAGCTGGCTGAATCCATTATCTGGGAGGCCAAACACAATATTCCTTATCCGTACGAGGAAACGAATGTCGATTATGCCATGTTGAAATCAACAAAAGAATCAGATGAGCGTAATTTGGACATTTTGCTTGTTGCTGCAAAAAAGGACAAGATCGCAAATTACAGCAATGTCATAAGTCAGATCCGGAAAAACCTGGTTGCTATCGAAGTGGACGTTTTCGCCCTGCAGAATGCCTATGAGATCAATTATCCTGAGCTTTTCCAGGAAAAGACCGTAGCCATCATCAATCTCGGAGCAAACATCACCAATATCATCATTATCGAGAAAGGAATACCTCAACTCTTCAGGGACCTGGCTATCGGGGGAGCATTGTTTGCTGAGAACATCAGTAAAGAGCTCAACTGCAACTTCGATGAAGCGGAAAAGATGATCAAAGGCATCCCTGTTGATAATGTCCCGGATGAGCAATTCAATTTCATATTGAACATGAACGTGCAGACATTGCTTGAAGAAATTGAGAAAACGATCTCCTTTTACTCCTCAGGTGAGAAGGAAGAAAAAAAAGTCGAACTTGTTTTCTTGAGCGGAGGGCTGTCTAAATTAACCAACTTGAATAGCCTCATTGAACAAAAAATTCAGGTAAAGACAGAAATCTTCAATCCCTTCCGCAGGATCAGTTTTAATGAAAAAAAACTTGATAGTGTCTATTTTGAAGACATGGCCGCATTTTTCGGGGTGGCCACTGGGCTTGCATCCCGGCAACAGGAAAAATAAATCATGATCCGAATCAATTTACTGAAATCAGACAAAGAAGTTAAAGAATCCTCGATCGTCTCTAAAAAAGAAAAAAAGGGAAAAGTCAAAAAGAAATTCACATTCAATTATAATCTCTTGTTCCTGCTAGTGATCGTTATCATTGGTGCTTTGTTCATCAACCTTAAATCCCAACTGAAAAACGAGACCGCTCTTCTTGAGAGCGCACAACAGGAAAAAGCGAAAATGAAGGACGTGGCAACGACTCTCAGTCAACTGGAAGAACAAAAAACTCTTTATGAGAGAAAAATAAACCTGATCAAACAATTGAAATTAAACCAAGGAACCGCCGTGAATATCCTGGATGAACTGAGCAAGAACCTGCCTGAATGGGTTTGGTTGACCGAAACAATTTATAAAAACAGGGTCGTCAGTTTGAAAGGGAAATCGATAAACAACAATCTTATAGCAGACTATATCTTAAACCTTGAAAACAGTCCCTATTTCAACGGAGTAAACCTTGTTTCTTCCACACAAAGGATGTCCGGAAACAATCGTTTTTTCGAATTCTCTCTGAACGCCAGATATGTTAATCCTCCCCCTCCTCTGGCTTCACAGGAAAACAAAGAAGAGGAGCAAAAATGAAGAATTGGCCGTGGTATTATTATGTGCTTATCGGGATTCTTATTCTCGGATTGTTCTACATAGCCTATTACAAACCCAGAAATGCACATCTTAAGAGCATTCAAGATGAGAGGATCAAAACAGAACGCGAGGTTCTTCAGCTGCGGGCAAAGAAAAAGCAGTCTAACAAACTCAAAGACGAACTCGAAAAAATGACGAACACCTTAAAACAAATGGAATCCATAATCCCGCAGAAAAGAGAAACAAGCGATATCCTTCGGCGAACTCAACAACTGGCTTATGATTCCTATCTTGACATAAGAAAATTTCAACCAAAAGGAGAAATCAACAAGGAATTTTATTCTGATTGGCCGATCCTTATCGAAATAACCGGAAGTTATCACAGTCTCGGCAGGTTTTTTTCAAGACTTAGCAATTTTTCCCGACTCTTCACTATAGAAGAATTCACGATCCGGGCAGTTCCGAACCAATCCGATGCGACAACAATATCCGCCAGCTGCCAGGCCCAGACATATATACTGCGTGAATCTTCCACGGGAAAAGATCAATGAAACGAAAAACAAGAAATCTTTCGATGAAAGAGAGCTTTCAGCGGATAGCCTTTACCTTGATTCTTATTCTTGCCCTTTGCACTTCAATATCTCTGGCCATCCAGGAAGAACCTGCTCCCGAAGCCGATGAAAACGAGATTGTAACGAAGATAATCATATACGATCCTGAGGGAAGACGCGATCCCTTCAGGGATCTGCTTGGCGGCAGCACTCTTGATGAAGAGCCTATCGAGGGAGTTACTCAAATGACGATCAATGACATTGTGCTCATCGGGATCTTAGATATCGCGGGAGAGCTCACAGGTATCGTCAAAGGACCTCAAGGTTTTCCTTACTACATAAAAAAAGGTGATAAGTTCTTGGACGGTTATGTACTTGCTATGGATTCATATCAAATTACTTTTCGGCAGACAAGTGATAGAGGAGTACCAATGCTTAAACCAAGAGACATCGTGAAAGAACTCTTCGAAGAGGAGCGATAAGACTATGAGAAAAAAACGTCTTTCATTCATATCTCTGGGGTCTGTCCTATTTTTGCTGACCCTTTTGATCGGTATCGAAGCAGAACCGGTAACAATAAACCACATCTCTGTGGACAGCTTGCCTCTTCATACCAATATAATATTAAAAACAAATGCTCCTCTCCCCATCAACCGATCCTATTACTCAACAGAGGGCGGGACAATTCTGGTCCTCGAATTCGAATCGAGTCTAAATGCTGAATTTCCCAAATCTCTTCCTTCTTTCATACACAAGCTCACAGCAGATATTCAAGACAGCAACACCTTTCTTTTTCAGATCTATTTGGAAAAGCGGCTCCCTTACCGGATCATGTCTCAATCCGGACAGACAACAATCGAGCTCAACCATATCCAGAATGCAAATAAATATCTCTATGACCCCGATCAGGTGGCCCCCTCCTCGGCCGATCCTCTTTCCATGAGGAAAGTCGATATATCAAAAGAAAATGATGGCGTGAACGTGACCATATTTCTAACCGGACAAACGACTCCTCAGGTTTTTTTCTTGGAGAATCCCTCCCGTTTGGTATGCGACCTTTACAACACTGTCCATGCCATTCCGACCATGAACAGGGCCATTAATAAAGGCGGAGTCAAAGCCGTCAGGTCAGCCCAATTCGCCAGATCAAATCCCCACACCATCAGCCGCCTCGTATTTGATCTCTCCGAAGTGGATCATTACGCTCTCAATTCGGACAACGGACAGATCCGTTTCTCATTTGAAGAAAATCCTACTTATGTCTTTTCCTCAGATGAAGCACCAACAGAACAACAGGAATCAGTTCCAATTCCCTTAGATAAACCCCAAGAAAAAGAACCCACTCCTCCCTCGGTCGAAAAACCCAAGACGGCTCCTGTCTCTACCCATAATCTGCAGGAAGAAGAACCTGCTCCTCCCGCCCGGGAAGAAAGCGAACCAGAGCCAAGCAGAGAGCCAGAGGCAGAACCTGTACAGGAAGAAGAAACAGTCTCGGACCAGAGAGATGTCCAGACGCTCACCGAGACGGAAACAAGATATTCCGGACAGCTTGTCAGCGCGCGGTTCATGGATGCCGACCTCAGAGATGTCATTCTTACTCTGTCAGCCATAGGAAACTTGAATGTTGTTTTTAATCCGGAAGTCAGAGGCACTGTTACGGTCGATCTTGTAGACATACCCTGGGATCAAGCTATGGATCTCATCCTTAAAGAAAATAGGATGGGCAGGACAATCGAAGGAAATGTTCTCCGCATTGTCCCCATAAGGATCCTCACCCAAGAACAGGAAGAAGAGCGCAGGCTGGCAGAAAGCCAGGAACTGGCAGGTCCTATCGAAGTAAAAACATTCAAACTTTCTTATGCACGGGCTAAAGAAGTACAAGCCCTATTGAAAGGACGAAAATCGGATAGAGGAGAGATCATTGTTGATGATCGCACCAATACACTGGTCATCTCAGAAGTCAAACAGAGAATGGAAATCCTGGAGCTGCTCATAGAGGTCTTTGATCAAGCCACTCCTCAGGTTTCAATCGAAGCCAGGATCGTAGAAGCCACTTCAAACTTCGTCCGCAATCTCGGGATCCAATGGGGATGGAGAGGTATCTCAGATCCCTTTTACGGCAACCAGACATCCCTTCAATTCCCGAACAAAGCTCTGATCGACGGCTCCCAGATTCCTGGGGGTATCGCCACTAAAGGAGTTTCTGGCCCCCTGGGAGGATATGCCATCAATCTCCCGGCTCCTTCCTTCTCCACTGTCGCCGGATTCTCTTTCGCAAATGTCTTGGACACCTTCCGGATAGATATGGCCCTCTCGGCTCTTGAAACTTCAGGAGAGGGGCGTATCATATCGTGCCCGACCATCACCACTCAAAACAACATGCAGGCAGAGATCATTCAGGGGAGGCAGATCCCGGTCCAGACGACAGCGAATTTCACTGTCACCACAAGATACCAAAATGCGGCTCTCGAACTCAGAGCCACGCCTCAGATAACAGCGGAGGGAACGATCATCATGACCGTCGAGATCCAGAACAATAATGCAGATTTTGCCAATCTAGTGAACGGCATCCCTCCCATCATCATGCAGAGTGCAAAAGCAACCGTCATGGTCATAGATGGAGGCACAACCGTCATCGGTGGTATTTATAGAACCGAGGACTCCATCACAAAAGAGAGAGTTCCTTTTCTGCATAAGATCCCGCTTTTGGGCAATCTTTTCAAGTCATCATCCCGAACCAGACAGAACAGGGAGCTCCTTATCTTTATAACTCCAAGAATTCTTAAATGAGAGGATTATGATGAATAGAACAAAGAAATGTCTGGGATTCCTCGCTCTCCTATCAGCCTTCTTGTTACTATCAGCATGTAATCCTTTGGAGAACGAGTCGAATTCAAATTCCCTTCTTACCGTTATGAACCTTACCGGAACTGACATCGAAGGAAATGTCGTCAATTTTCTCGAATCCGACGTTTTGAACGTCGATCCCACTACCGGAGGAGAGACGATCCATGCCGACGTTGCCACAGCTACCCTCAGGGTAACCATGCTGGATCCACAACCTATCAATCCTCCAAGCCAGTACAGCGACATCATTGTCACCCGTTATATCGTCAGCTATATGCGTTCAGACGGAAAAAGCACAGAAGGAGTGGATGTGCCCTATACTTTCGAAGGCTACCTCTCCACACTGATCGGGATCAATACCAACTCGGATATCTCCTTCGTGATTGTCAGGGCAGTTTCAAAAGGGGAGCCTCCTCTCAGCAACCTGGCTGAGGGACGCGGTGAAGGGGTTTTGGAAGTCAGAGCTAAAGTGGAGTTCTACGGGCATGACATGACAAATAAAACCGTAAAAGCCACGGGATATCTGACAATCTTTTTCGCTAACTACACCGATCAATGAGGATAGGAAAATGAGACAAAAAATAAATATTTTCGTTATCTGTCTTTTAGGTTTCGGTTTGATCTTCATCAGCGGTTGCAAGCGCACTAATCTGCTGGAACCTTCTCCTTTAGGGCCTTCCACATACTCGATCCTACTGTCTGTTTCTGCCAGTCCGAATGTTCTTTTCGCAGGAGAGACCAGGGAGCAAACCATCATCACAGTGACTTTGAAAAAGTTCGATGGGATACCTCTGCCAAATGAAGGAGTCCAGTTTCACGTGAGGAACTCACTGGGCGAGCGTGCAGACATTGGATACTTCGACGGAGGGGACTCTGTTGCCACTCGTTACACTGACGGGAACGGAAGGATCAATATCACCTATCATGGTCCTCTCGCTGAGGAGCTGATCGCGGATGCCGAAGTCCTCATCAATGCTATCCTGTTGGGAGAAGGAAAGGATATCATCAGCGAGTACACGCCGGTTATTATCATACGAGATGTCACCGAGATCAGTTTTAATATCTATGCAGATCCTAATGTTCTTTGGTGCACATCAAAAAGGCCTCAATCTTTGATAAAGGTCTATCTGCAAAAAGCAAATGGAGCCCCGCTCTCAGGCCGCAGAATTTATTTCTACCTGGATGGTGAGGGCAGTTTTGAAGACGGAAAAACAAAAACCTTCAAAACAACCAACGCCAGCGGTTATGCATCCATATACTATATCGGCCCCACTCGTTCCGAGCTCAACATAGACAAGATGATCTATATAACAGGGCAAGCAGAAACGACTTCTCCTTTTTATATCTTCGAAGAGGTGTTTATCCGGCTTATCAAGGGCACAGACTGATCTGAATACATCGATAAATTAAAGACTTATAGATCCAGAAACAGATAATCTCTCTGTGTTTTTTATCTTATTCGTAGACAAACACTTTTTTGGGGATCCTAACCTGACTGAGAGCTTCTTTCACATTTTCCTGTATCAGAGGATCCAATTTCCTGGTCTTTAAAATCACCTGCGCTCTATGCTTCCCCCTGATCTTCAAGAGCGGGGCGAGAGATGGTCCTAAAATCTCGCCTTTTTGTGCGGGGATCTGCAATCCGGATCTCAATCTCCGGCATTCCCTGGCTAATGTCCGCAGGCTGTCAGAAGCCAGCAGGATCTCGATCAGACAAGAAAAGGGAGGATACCCCATCAGTTGTCTAAATTGAATATCCTGTTCAAAAAAGCCTTTATAACTGCCTTTATCTGACTGGAACGATTTGAAATACTCAGGTAAAGCTGTTTCTATCACCAACTCTGAATCCTTGCTGTTATGAAGACACCCGAAGATGGAGTCAAGACTTTGGAACGCTTTCCTGTTGGCTCGAAAATCAGGCAGGGTTAAAAGCATTTCAGGGTAAAAGACAATTGCCAAGGATGTTAAAGGGATCTCCTGCTGGCGGATCAACAATTGAGTCCCGATCAATATGTCGATCCTGCTGTTCTCAAGCCGGGAGAAAACCTTTTTCCTGTCTGTATCGCTCTCGATCACATCTGAATCAAACCGTTCGATTTTCGCATACGGAAAAACTCTCTTCATTTCCTCCTGCAAAACCTCTATCCCGATCCCCTTTTTTTTGATGACATCGTTTCCGCATTCAGGACAATACTTTAAAAGGGGAAGCGAGACATTGCAATAATGACATACAAGTGTTTGTTCCCTTTTATGATAAGAAAGAGGGATCTGACACTTCTTACACCTGAAGATATGACTGCACCTGGAGCAAAGGATATAGGATGCATATCCCCTCCGATTCAGGAACACGAAGACCGGTCTCTTTTTCTTGAGACTTTCGGTAATTTTTTTTTGGACAGGAAAAGAGATTGCCTCTCCTTGTCTGCGGCTATCGACAATGGAAATCTGTTGAAGCCGTTTTTCTTGAGGTAACGGAAACAAATATCTGTCTTTTTCGGCCCTATAATACAGTTCAACGGATGGAAATTCCGATCCGAACACCAAGACCGAGGAATCCACCTTGGCTCTTATCCAGGCTCCCTTTCTTGCATCAAACACAGGATTTTCGGTTTGATAATAAGATTCATCATGTTCGCTATCCATAAGGATCAAGCCGATATTCCTCATAGGCAGCAACAATGCAGAACGAGGTCCAATAACAACACGGGCTTTCTCTGCTGAGATTTCTTCCCAGGCACTTTCTCTTTCCCTCTCAGAAAGCTGGCTGTGGAATACAACGGCCTTGTCTTCCAATTTTTTTTGTAGCCTTTCAACGAGTCTCTCCATAAGTGAGATCTCCGGTACAAGAAAAAGAACACTTTTCCCGGCCGCAAGCGCATTTCTGATCAAATGAAAATATATCGCTTCCCTGCTCTTGGCAGGACCATAGAAAAGACATGGAGAAAAATCACCTCTTTTTAATTCTGCAGCAACTTTAGTTGAAAGATCTTTCAATTCATCCTGAAGAAAATCCATTTCGAGTTGTGCCGGCGTGGCAGATTCGGTTTTTTTTATCCTCTGGACAGACTTTTTCACTTCTCTGATGACCTGGATGAAATTTCTTTTTTCCAATCTGGACACGATCCCAGCAAAACCGGCCTCACCGATCTGTCGTTTCAAATAACCGATCGTATAGTTTTTCCTCTGTAAATAGACCAATAGTTCTTTTTCAGAGCCGGAGAACTCCGCATCGCTGATCCGATCTCTAGATTCTTCCACAAGGCTCAACACAGTCCTGCTCTTAGGAGCAAACGAAGGAGGAGAAGATCCGAGAAGCAATTCTCCCCAGGATGAGTGATGATATTCACTTAATTGACGGGTAAAAGTTAAAAATTTCTTTGAGAATAACGGGCTATGGTCAAGAACCTCGAAAACTTCCTTGATCTTCACATTCTTTGGAGGCGGTCCTTTTCTGATTCCGACAATAACACCGGTCAAGGTTCTCTTCCCGAAAGGAACGAGAACACGAGATCCGATCCGGACTTCGATCGGATCCTTCGGAAAAATGGAATAGAGAAATTTACGGTCTAGGGGAAGAGGCAGTGCAACTTGAACATAAAAGCTCATTTTTTGCCCAGGAAGGCCATGACTTTTTTCATGTCCTCCCAGACCATCTTTTTTAATTCCCGATTTCCTTGATTTCTTACAAGATAAGACGGATGAAAGGTCGGCATGATGGGGACTTCATTATACATGTGAATGTTTCCTCTGAGAGAGCCCATGCTGCCCGCATCAGGGATAAAAAAATCAGTGGCCACTTTTCCTAAAGATACGATGATCCGAGGTTTTATCAAGTCGATCTGGCTCAAAAGATATTTTTGGCAATGTTCAATCTCTTCTTTGTTGGGATTCCTGTTGTTCGGAGGCCGGCACTTTATCACATTCGTGATGTAGACCTCCTCTCTCTTGTATTTCATCGCATGAATTATCTTGGTCAACAGTTGTCCCGCTCTTCCGACAAAAGGTCTGCCTTGGATATCCTCATCGCGACCGGGAGCTTCCCCGACAAACATAAGCATTGATTTCGAGTTCCCTTCACCGGGAACCGCATGGTTCCGGTTCTTTGCAAGAGGGCATAATTGGCAATGCAATATACTTTCTTCCAGGGCCTGGAATGGAAATTCTTTTACGAAATATTCGATTCCTAACTGATCGAAAAACTCAAGGTTTTCCTTGACCAGCTCAGGAACATTTTCAGCTCTTATTTTCAAGTATCTCCTCAATATTATCCAGGATCATCTGGCTGATCTCATGCTTGCTTCTTGTGCCTGTTTCTTGCTTTTCCTTTCCAGGAAGGAGAATTGTCACCTGATTGAATTCCGACTCAAATCCGATGTCCGCTTTCGACACATCATTGACGATCATCATATCTAGTTTTTTTTCATGCATCTTTTTTAAAGCGTTTTTCTCAATAGAGTCTGTTTCTGCTGCAAAGCCGACAAGAACCTTGTCCCCTTTTTTCTTCGTCAAACCCCCAAGGATATCCGGTGTCCTGGAAAGCTGGGGAATCTCTGACGTCCTATTTTTTTTCAATTTATGACTGAAGACATCAGAAAACATGAAATCCGCCACTGCAGCCACCATAATAACAACATCTGCTTTTTGAAAGTGCTTCTTCACTTTTGTATCCATTTCTACGGCGGACTGGATTTTTTCCATTTTCACGTTTTTAGGTGGAAAAAGCTGCGTCGGACCGCTTATCAAGATGACATCCGCTCCCCGTTTTTTGGCTGCATCTGCAATCTCATACCCCATTTTCCCGGAAGAGCGATTGGATAAATACCGGACAGGATCCAAAAATTCTCTTGTCGGCCCAGCTGTGACCATGACAGTCTTTCCTTGAAGAGTTCGACTTTTATCAAGTGTCCTTCTGCACACCTCAACGATCTCCTCGGGATCAGCCAGTCTCCCCCAACCCTCGTCTTTGCAAGCAAGGTATCCTTTCTCAGGCAGGACAAACTTTACACCTTGCGCTTGAAGCTGCCGGATATTTTTCTGCGTTTGTTTGTGAAGATACATGTTTTCGTTCATAGCCGGGGCAAGAATGACAGGGCACTCCACCGCTAAATAGAAAGTGGAAATAAAATCATCGGCAATCCCACTGGCAAATTTTCCGATTATATTGGCAGTTGCCGGTGCTACTAAAAAAAGCGACACTTCCTGGCTCACAGCCACATGATCGATTCTTTCGGAATATTCTTCTTCATACGGATCGATAAAAACAGAATGACCTGTCAGGGCACTGATCAACAATGGTGAAATCAATTTTGAGGCATTCTTTGTCATCATGCTCTGAACATCAAATCCCAGCCGCTGAAACATCCGAATGATCTCGCAGGATTTATAAATACTGATGGAAGAGCAACATCCAAGAGCCACAACGGTCTTCTTCTTCAAAATCAATCCTCCTCAGTGAAACTTCTCATAATGGAGGCGATCTCTTTTTGCCTGGCCTGCAGTTGACATCTGTTGCTGAGCACGATCGCATGCAATTCCCGGGCAGCTTTTTCTGGATTATCATTGATGACTATGAAATCAAATTGTGAGTACGATCTTATTTCCTTTTTAGCTGCATCAAGTCTTTCCATAAGCTCATCAGAAGTGTTCTGCCCTCTTATTATCAGCCTTTTCTTCAATTCTTGATAACCGGGGGGGATAATGAAAACAAAAACTGCTTTTTTCATCTTCATTCTTATCTGCAGAGCCCCTTGTATATCAATATCCAAAAGGAGGTCCATCCGGAGAGATTTTTTTTCTATCTCGCCCTTGGATGTTCCATAGTAATGGCCATGGACGACTGCCCACTCCACAAATTTCTCTTCCTCGACCATCCCCTCAAATTCGTTGTTTGAAATAAAATAATAATCCTCTCCCTCTTTCTCTCCCTTCCGTTTTTTCCGGGTTGTGTAGGAGACAGCGAACCGGATGTCCTTATCCATGTCGAGGACTTTTTTTACAAGCGTGGTTTTTCCACAGCCAGAAGGACCGCTGATGATGAATAACATGATGAACCGTTCCCGCCTAATGGTATCACAAATTTTGTATTTATCCCAAATCTTTATGGGGAAAACACTTGAATTTCTTCTTTTTTTGCTTGAGGAAAATTAAAATAATTTTGCTTCTCATCCGAAAGAAGTGCCCTCTATTCCAGGTTCTGTATCTGCTGCCGAATGCTTTCGATTTCGCCTTTTATCGCCAGACATTCCCGGATGATCGACATGTCCTGTGCTTTGGCATTGAGCGTGTTGACCTCCCTTTGAATTTCCTGCGCGATGAAATCCATTTTCTTTCCTAGAGGAGCAGCTGTCTCTGACACAAGACAAGCTTGCATGTGGTCGACATGACTTTGTATACGCTCAATTTCCTCGTTCAGATCAAATCGCTGTGCTAAAAACGATACTTCCAAGGCGATCTTTTCTTCAGGGATCGGAACTTCAGCTGTAAGTTCCTTTATCCGTTCTCTCAATTTTTTCCTTATCAGCAGAGGCTGTTTTTTCGCCGCATGTGGGAGGCGAGACACGCTTCTTTTAATCGCCAGCACATGTCCGCGGATCGCTTTAAGAATATCCTTTCCTTCCCGGGTCTTTGAGAGGATAAGCTCTTCTAATGTTTCCATATAGCTCCTCTCTACAAAAGAAAGTTCACCGGGCAGGAAGGCTTTCCTTCTGATCTCGACAATATGAGGAACACTTAAAACATTATCCACAGAAATGGATTTATCTTTCCCCCAATCCGAGGAAACCTTGCGGAGCGCTGCAAAAAGGGTTGTCATAAGGGATTCATTTATTTCGATCTCCCATTGGGATGGATTGAAAACCTTGGCCTCAAAAGTCACATCCACGCGCCCGCGATAAATCTTTTTCTGTGTTAAACTGCGCAGTTTGGTCTCAATGGAGCTAAACTGGTTTCCACGGAAATTCCAATCGAAAAACCGGTGGTTGAGACTCTTGATCTGGATCTTGACGGAAAAGTTCTTGCTGTCAAATTTTTTTTCTGCGAATCCTGTCATGCTCCTGATCACTCGGTTTCCTCCTTCTTCTCAGGGAACTGAAGGTCGTGAAGCTTTTTGTATATGCCTTCCCGACGTAAGAGCTCTCTGTGGTTCCCGAACTGAGCGATTCTGCCTTCATCTATGACCATTATCTTGTGAGCATTCCTGATCGTGGACAATCGATGAGCAATGACAAACGTTGTCCGGTCTTTCATAACATTGGCCAGAGCGGCTTGGATCAATTTCTCAGATTTTGAATCGAGAGCAGAGGTTGCCTCATCGAGAATCAGGATAGGCGGATTCTTCAGGAGAGCACGCGCGATAGCCAATCTCTGTTGCTGTCCGCTTGAAAGAAGAGCACCCTTTTCTCCGATCTCCGAGTCATATCCCTCAGGGAGATTATGGATGAAATCATGCGCCTTAGCGGCCTTTGCCACTTTTATGATCCGCTTGATAGGGATCTCTTTTAGTCCATAGGCAATGTTATTGAAAACCGTGTCATTGAAGAGAACGATCTCCTGGGTGACCAAACCGATCTGAGATCGCAGAGACAAGAGAGTCACATCCTTGATATCTATCCCGTCAACAAGGATTTTTCCCATTGTCGGATCATAAAACCTCGAAATGAGATTGACGATAGTCGTTTTCCCCCCGCCGCTCAAGCCAACAAGAGCGACCGTCTCTTTTGGTTTGACCGTAAAGTTGATGTCATGAAGGACAGGCTGGGAATCGCTATAGCAGAAGGAAACATGATCGAACTTCACTTCTCCTTTGACCTTAGGTAAAGGATATGCGTTCGGTTTTTCCCGGATCTGCGGGGAGCTGTCCAATATTTCTCTTACTCTTTGGTAGCACACAACACCATGCTGGATAACATTATTCGCTCTGCTTATCCTTTTGATCGGCATATACATCAAAAAAATCGCCATGACAAAGGAGCCGAACTCTCCCGGACTAATATATCCCCTGCTAATTCGATGCGCTCCAACCGTGAGGATAAATGCAGCCAGAGCTCCTCCCATGAATTCCATAAAAGGAGATGACAGGCTTCCTATCAAACCCAGTTTTAATCCGGTTTTTAAATGTCTTTGAGTGGCTTCAAGGAATTTTTTGTGTTCAAACCGCTCCATAGTGAAAGCTTTGACAACCTTATGCCCGGTTATAGCTTCATGCAACAGCCTGAAAATGCGGGCCACTCTTTCCTGGTTCTGCCTTCCTTTCTTTCTCAAATATTTACTGAACACACTCAAGGGAATGATCGCAAGAGGGGCGACGATAAAGGCCGTAAGAGCCATCTGCCAATCCCTGACAAAGACGTAAGCCAATAATGCAATCAGGATGAACAATTCCCTGAGAAAGTCACCCATGTTTCCTGCAACTGCCTCTCTGATCCTATCTACATCATTGGTCACTCTGGACAACAGTTCCCCTGTAGAAATGCGGTCGAAATAACTGGAAGACTGGTAAAGGATCTGTTCGAACAGGTCATCCCTCATTTTTTTTACGATCTTCAGGCCGATCGACTTCATGAAATAAGAGGAAAGGAATGTGAAGAGACCTTTTCCGAATATCACCACGACAAGAAGGACAGGAATGATCCATAAAAGTTCTTCCTGAGAGACGTTTAAGTATTTAAAAAATAGGCTCGTGACTTCTCCGCTTTCGAGCCCACCGTTCGGTCCCTTTACGAACATCTCATCAATGATGGGCTGAATAAGCTCGACAAAGACATAGGTGAAAAATGCCACAAAAAGAATAAAGACAAGGGCCAGGATAAACCGGTTCTTCTGGGTCCAGGTGAGTCTCAGAAGTTTAAAGATCTCTTTCATTTTTTATCTGGATGTTTTGTTAAAGCTTCCTTCGCTATAGCATAGGCATTCAATGCAGATCCTCTGGTGAGATTATCCGCAACCGCCCATACCCAGAAGCTGTTTGGGAAAGATCTGTCTTTTTTAACCTGTCCGATGAAGATCTCATCCTTTCCAGCCACCGAGATCGAAGAGACAGGACAGGATTTTGAAGGAGAAAGAAACTTAAAATAAGAATTTTCATTAAAAAGATCCTTGATATTCTTCAAAGTCGCTTTGGCTTTCAGTTCAAAGAAAGACATGATGGAATATGTATGGAATACAGGGGTTTGGATGAACGAGAGAGAAAGGGGCAGATCTTCATTCTTAAAGATTCTCTTGATCTCAGATATGACCTGTTTTTCCTGTGGAGAGAATCCATCCTCATTCAAAGATTCTATTTGAGAAAGCAGATTAAATGCGGCCTGAGCCTTGAAGACTTTTTTTGAGAGGGGTGAGCTGCTTAAAAGCGAAGCGCTTTGATTGGCCAATTCCTGGATCCCGGACTCCTCCATAGCTGAAGCCGGTTGGAGAACAGAGGAAACGATACGTTTCAATCCGAACCTTCTATCGAGACTTCTGATGATATGAGAAAGAATTATAGAAACAGGGTGAGGATTGGCAATAATAGCCGACTTGGTTCGATGAATCAGGTCTGCGTTCACACCAGCAACCACGAGAGGAATATCTTTTATTTGGTTGAATGATTCGTTCAGGTCGATCGCCAGATATTTTTTTTCTTTAGCCTGATTTCCGAAAGCGATATTCGTATCTTTATCCGCAGCTAGAAAGACAAGGTCCTCCTCCCCTAGAGATTCGGGTGTCAAACGCTGAATGGCCCTTGCTTCTCCGCAAAATTGGGTCAGCTTGCTGAATTCTTCATCCACATCAACATCAAAAAAATCCACATCAACAGCTGCCAGTCTTCCTTTCTCTAAAGTGTTTTTAATCTCTTTTCCACGAAAGGAATCGGTTCCGACAACTGCAATACGGGATCTTTTGGGGCTGACCATGTCTTTGCTAAGCGCTGACTTTAGTTTTTTCAGCCATAATCCGATACATTTTATCTTTCAGGACCAATTTCCTTTTCTTTATCAGTTTTTCCTTCACCGCTTCACCGGCTGTCAGAGATCCTTTCTTGGCAAATGCCTTGAGTCTCTTTTCACAGGCCTGGTGTTCTTTGTAGAACGCCATGAATTCTTCGTTCTCCTTCAACAAAATGGCTTTAAGTTCTTCTTCATCCATCCTTTTCCACCTCCCCGCCAGAATATCATAATGCTCGGGTGATTTCAATTTTACCCCTGGAATAGAATGGATCTCGTCTGTATCATCAGATTCCAGACAGTTCCGGCGAAGCGATGGGGGGGAAAGAAAATTGTCCTGTACAAAGGAAATGGCGAGGGACGGAATCGAACCGCCGACGCAGAGATTTTCAGTCTCTCGCTCTACCGACTGAGCTACCTCGCCTGAACTGATTCAGCTCATTTTTGATTTTTAAGTATAAATTTCCGTACTTTCAAAGTCAATCAGAAAATCCTGCAGAGGGGTCGAATTCCTCTTAAAAAAATAGAAATAATTCAGTCAAATAATTCAGATTCACACAGAAAGGAATGCGGCGCCTGACCAAAGGTGAAACAGAACAGCCATTCCCAAAGAATCAGTCAGGTAAAAAGAGATGTCCGATCAAAAAACCTCCCAACCCATTGGCGCCGATTCAGATGGCAATACTCAGAGGCCAGCCCTATATTTGAGATTTGACAGAAAGTGCATAAAACCGAAAACCAAGGAAGCCATGATAATCGCATTCAAGTTATTTTTGAGAAGCATTTGCATCCTGGTTTGCAAAAGCGCCCGGTAAAGGAACTCTTCAGGAATTGCGGCTTGAAACAGGTGAAAAATAAAAAAGATCCCAACAAGAGGAGCATTTCGAATACGTTGATAAAAATGCCTGTATGTCAGAAGGTAAGCAGATAAAATTCATTTTATCCTTTCCCTATTATGGGCTGTGAAATTTTCTTGATTCCTGCCTTCTCAACAGAAAGAGAAAATCTTTATTTTTCCATTCATCCAAACGTTTCCAATTTAAATAAATGGATGATTGCGGATCGAACAGCAAAAGGAGATCATCAACCCATACTTTTTAGAAAGCTTTTCAAATCATCCTTGAATTCCGGTCTTTTTAAAGCAAGCTCGAGCGTTGCCTGAATGAATCCGGTCTTGTCTCCGGCATCATATCTCTTTCCTTCAAAAAGCAGACCATAGACCGGCATCTTCTCGAGAAGGAGGCGGATGGCATCTGTGATCTGGATTTCTCCACGATGGTCAGGTGGTGTTTGTTTGATCGCATCGAATATCTCGGGTGTGAAGATATATCTTCCGAGAATCCCAAGATCGGAGAAAGCTTTTTCCGGGCCCGGTTTTTCGGCCAGGTCCTCGATCTTAAAAATCCTTTCTTCAACCTGCGAGGGTTTGACGACCCCGTATTTATTTGTACCTTCTTTATCTACTTTTCCCAAGACGATAACCGTCGCCCCGTACTTCTCATGAACTTTTAATAACTGCCTTGTACAGGGAACCGAACAATCAAAAATATCATCCGGGAGAAGAACAGCGAATGGATCTTGGCCGATGTATTCCTCCGCGGTAAGGATGGCATGGCCAAGGCCGAGAGCCTGTTTCTGACGAATGTAGCAAAACTCGGCCAGGCGGGAGATGTCTTGGATCTCTTTCAGGAAATCGTGCTTTTTTTTCTGTTCTAAAAAAGACTCAAGCTCCGGGCTCTCATCAAAGTGATCCTGAATGGCTTCCTTTCCCCGGCTCAATACAACTCCGATGTTCTTTATCCCGGAGGACACGGCTTCCTCGACACCATATTGGATGAGAGGTTTATCGATGACTGGAAGCATCTCCTTCGGTTGTGCTTTTGTCGCAGGAAGAAAGCGAGTTCCAAATCCAGCTGCGGGGATGACAGCTTTTTTAACTTTCATTTTTTCAATCCTCGAAAACGATAGCAAAAAGGCTCCCAAAATAAAGGAAACTTCTGGTTACACTGAATCCTATCAAACATTTCCTTTCGATTCAAAGAAAAAAGGGGGAAGGGAATTCCCTTCCCCCTAGAAGGTAAATCGAAAGATCTTACTGTCGTCTCTTACCAGCCATAACTCACAGAGATTGTGGGCACGAAGATCTTCATGGAGTATGCTCCCGGCTGTTCAGTCTCCTCTCCATCGATAAGAAACGGGATGTCCCTGTCTTTGCCTATCAGATATTCCACGGCAAAATCAATATTCAATCCATTGAGTGCATAGCCTAAACCCCCTGTGATGCCAGTGAAATCAAAGCTGGGGAGAAGAACGTTCATGGTCAAATCAGGAGCCGGAGCAGGATCGAAATATAATCCGCCCCTCAGAGCGAGTTTATTGATCTTATACTCCGCCCCGAACCGGATCTGGCTTGTACTCGCCCAATTCATTTTTATTGCAGTTGCATCCGCAGGAAGGAACAACGCCCACATCTGCTCAGTGAATCTCAGGTCTATCTCTTCGATCTTTGCCCAATCTGTGTACTGAAAATCCGCTGTGATGGTCAGGTTGTCCAATGGAAATAGAGCAACACCGATTCCAAACCACATGGGCCAGACTACTTCCGTTTCAGCAGCAGAAGTGTCTGGGACATTCAGGGCAAACAACTGTCCAAGAATATCAAGGTTCTCGATCATAGTGTCTCCCGTGAATTTGACAGAAGCAGGAGTACGGAAGGAGGCTCCGATATTGATCATTTTATGGGGCTTTACCATGATACCGAATGTAGCGCCGTATCCCCATCCTGTCAGACTCATCTCTTGCTGTCCCATATTGAAAAAGAGGCCTGGCAAGACTTCAGGCATACCAGCCCAGGTGGAGATATCGAACATGGCGTAATTGATGTTAAAGCTGGCCCCGATCATGAAGGAATCGCTGATCTTGTAGGCAGCAGCAGGAGAAAACGTTACGACTCCGACCTGGCTTTTCCAGTCATAGGAAAGAAAATCGGTAACAGCGGCAAAATCAGCTCCATTCCAGGAAGCACCCAGACCACTAGGAGTGTACACACCAAATCCGGCAACAAGGTCTTCGTTGACAGGATAGAAAAATCCTCCCATCCCAGCCAGGTAATGTTTGCTTTCTGTCTCAGCATTGACAATGTCAATGTTAATAACAGGAATGGTCAGTCTGTAGGCTCCGCTGGGAATGATATCCGTCCCATAAAAGCCGAATGTTTTCTTGTCCAGCTGAGCCAGTCCGGCAGGATTCCAGAAAAGAGCACTGAAATCATCAGCCAGTCCGATAAAGGCTCCTCCCATACTTACAGCTTTCGATCCGAGGCTGTTCAGGTTCAATCCGTTGCCCAGGGATATTGAGCTAAGAAATATGACAATAACAACAGAAAAAACTGCTTTCTTCCAGATTTTCATTTTTACCTCCTTTGAAGTTTCCCTTTTGTTTACGACATTTCCCTCCTTTTGTCAATAATGTAGCACCCGGGGATTCTTCCTGATTCAAGCAGAAGACCAGGTGTTATCCTTGTTTATTTCATTTTTAAGGCCGAATGGGAAGAAAGGGAGAAGGGATGGGATGGAGTTCGTTCATCCCTTGGAAAAGACAAATCCCGTTTTCCTTATATACCAACTTTAACCGTTTCTCCCTCGATATATTCTCCTCAGAGGATCTTCAGCACCAGAGGATTTTGGTTATCCTGTTGGATGTTTCTATTAACGGAGAGGCTTCATATAAAGGATCATATCCCTTCTCCATCAAGAGCTTTTTTGCCTCTTGGCTCATCTTTATCTTGATCTTCTTCTCAGCAAGCCTTTTCTCGAACTCCTTGAATTGGAGACCGACGATCTCAAAGATGACATCCATGGATAATGGCTAAAATATGACGACTCGTCGATCCTGTTCAGAAATTCGTTAATCTATCCCATCTCAAGATCGACTCCTTCCCTGCAATTAAAAGGGGATAATAATATAACATTAAAAAAAGTTTATGATCATGAAACGATGGGAAAAACATGGATACACAATAACAACAGTTATTTATCTTTTTTTTTGTAAATAATATTTATTCATTTTTCTTCTTGACAAAATAATAAAAACTGATATTTTTTTCTTGGATATAGACATGGACGAAACACAAATCTCGAGCTGGCTTATCTTGGATGCGATCAAAGAGATCGCAGAGATCGTTGATACAATCGGCGACCTTCAAACAGGACACTGGCAGTCCGTTTTTTGTACCGTTGAGGATGATTTTCTCGAATTGAATTATATTGATGCCGTTCCCAGTTTATTAAGGCACTATGAGGACAAAGAGGAATTTGAGACCGCACTCGAAAAAAGACGGGAAGAAATCGTTGAAGCTTCTTTTGATGGAGAACAGGACATTGAAGAGTCCATAAGTGAAGATTTGGAAACGGATGACTTTCTCCCAGAAGACGACTCATAGAACTTCTGACTTCTCTTTTATCAACTTTCAGGACTTTCTTGAACTTTCATATATTTTCCCCATCTTTTTTTATGATCTCCCTCAATTCACACAGAAAACTGAGGGCTTCTAAAGGAGTGAGGGCGTTTGGATCTTTCTCCAAGATCCGGCTTTTAAGATCGAGCAACACCTCCTTCTCCCTGTCATCTAAAAACAGAAATAGTTGTGAGCTGTCCCTTTTTTGAGAGGAATGATATGCGATGCGCGGAATCCCAGAGCCATCCAGTTCCTTTTTTTCCAAATTGAATAGAATTTCTTTTGCTCGATCGATCACCGCCCGAGGGATCCCTGCCAGTTTCGCTACATGAATGCCATAACTCTGGTCTGAGGGCCCTGGAATGATCTTTCTTAAAAAAGTCACCTCTCCTTTTTGTTCCTTCACGGACACATGATAATTTTTTATTCGGGGGAGGGTCAGAGAAAGCTCTGTCAATTCATGATAATGAGTGGCAAAAAGAGTTTTAGGATGGACATCGCTGTTTTCATGCAGATACTCGGTGACAGCCCAGGCGATACTGAGCCCATCGAATGTGCTTGTTCCCCTGCCGATCTCATCTAGAAGGATCAAGCTCATCGGTGTTGCATTGACCAAAATGCTGGCTGTTTCAAGCATCTCGACCATGAATGTCGACTGTCCCGCACTAAGAAAATCCATGGCTCCGATGCGGGTAAAAATCCTGTCCACTAAACCGATCTTTGCCTGGCTTGCCGGAATGAACGAGCCCATTTGAGCCAGGATGCAGATCAATGCCACCTGCCTTAAATAAGTCGATTTTCCTCCCATATTCGGCCCCGTTACAATAAGGACCTGATCCCCTTCACAGTCCATATAGGTGTCGTTCGGGATAAAAGGTTCATCGTTCAGCCATTCGATCACTGGATGCCGGCCATCCTTAATATCGATCACATCATCAGCCTTTACTTCAGGACATTTGAATTTCCTTTGAGCAGCAATCTCTGCAAGGGCAGAGAAAACATCTATACAGGCAAGAACATCTGCAATTTGACGTAATCTCTTGATGTTTTCAGCGATCTGTTCACGTATTCCTTGAAAAAGATCGTACTCCAGCTCAGCGATCCGCTGTTCAGCATTCAGCACTTTTTCTTCATATTCTTTTAATTCGGGAGTGATGAACCTTTCTGAATTAACAAGAGTTTGTTTCCGGATGTATTCCTCAGGGACATGTGAAAGATTCGGTTTGGTAACATCGATATAATACCCGAAGACCTTGTTATACCGGACTTTAAGGGAACTGATCCCTGTTTTTTTTCTTTCTTTCTTCTCTAAAGCCGATATATAACTTTTCCCGGAACGGCTGACCTCTCTCAAACCATCGAGTTCTTTATTGAAGCCATCCGCAATGATCCCTCCCTCTGTCAATTGGAAGGAAGGTTCATCGAGGACCGCATTCTCGATTAAATCAACAAGATCCTCGGCATTATCCCAGCCTTTAGAAAAGGCTTTCATTTGTTTGGATGAAAAGCCCTTGACCAACGATTGAATTTCAGGCAGGGGCTTTAAGGATCTTTTCAGGGAGATAAGATCTCGCGCATTGGCAACTGCCAAGGATATCTTGCTGGTCAGTCTCTCCAGATCAAAGATGCCTTTCAAGCTCTCTCTCATCTCCTGTCTCTCGATGATATGCTCCAATAATTCAGCAACAACCTCCAGCCTTGACCGGATCTTCGAGCAATCGAGAAGCGGATGAAGAAGCCAAAACCTCATGAGCCGGCCTCCAACGGCTGTGACTGTGAAATCAATGACATCTAGTAGAGAGCCCTTCTCTTTACCGTCTCTAAGATTCCTGACAAGTTCAAGATTTTTGATGCTCGTCGCATCCAGCGTCATGAACTGGCGGTGCTGTTCGAAGATGATCTTGTCGATCAAGATGAGAGCGTCTTTCCTCAGGTTCTTCAGATAAAAGAGTAAAGCACCGGAGGCCCGTACCGCCAAGGGTTTCTCTTCGAGCTCGAATCCAGAAAGCGTCTTAACTTGAAAATGGTTTTTCAAAAGATTCCGCGTCTGGTGCAGATCAAACACCCAGTCCTCCTGGGCACTCGTCAAAACCGAGGCAGGATCATCGATCTCAAGCAGCCGGGTGATGTCCTTCTGCTGCTTCTCGGGAAAAAGAATCTCTCTTGGAAGCACACGGAATACCTCATCAGCCAGGTTTCTTTTAACATCAGGACTGCTTTGGGTCGTTCGAAGATTTCCTGTTGCCAGATCGACCATAGCCAATCCCCACTGTCCCTCCTCAAGAACAAGACTCATGATGTAATTGCTTTCCTTTGCATCTTGAAGCTCTAATTCGACCGCGGTACCCGGAGTGAGAACCTTCACAACTTCCCTTCTAACAACACCCCGGCTCTGTTTGGGATCTTCTACCTGCTCGCAAACAGCAACTCTAAATCCTTCTTTCAACAATTTTGTCAAATAGGTATTGGCAGCATGGTAAGGAACTCCGCACATCGGAACTCCTTGACGAGAGGTCAAAGCGATCTCGAGAACTGGAGAAGCTGTCTTGGCATCCTCATAAAACATCTCATAAAAATCACCCAGCCGGTAGAAGAGCAGCGCATCAGAATGTTTCTCCTTGATCTTAAAATACTGCTCCATCATGGGAGTTGTCTGGTTCTTTTTAGACATGCTTTTATCCAATATACTTATCGGTCTTTTTTTTTGCAACAGGAAACACCCCTGTCATACCTCTCTGAGTTTTCCACTTTCCTCAGAATGGGAACATACAAGAACACGGAAACACAAGAATTCGAGAGAACAATATCTTTGTATTCTCAGGACCAAAGGATGCAATCGAATGCGATGCAGCGTAACGACACACGGATAGCAAAATCCAAATGGATCCTCATGCTGGAATTATGTCATTTCAAAGGGCTCAATCATGGGAAAGAAAAAAACGAATCTCCCCGCCTTGAGATTTTGCTCTATTTTCTCTAATATATAGACTTTAGAATGAATGGGCCAAATATTCTTACACTTTTAAGAGTCTGTCTCATCCCCATTCTTGTTATTGTCCTTTTATCTTCCTGGAACAACAAAGACCTTATCGCAATCTCCGTTTTTTTATTGGCAGCATTGACGGATCTGCTCGACGGCCTTTGGGCCAGGAAAAAGAAACAGATCACAGCTTTTGGAGAGCTTCTGGACCCTGTCGCTGACAAGCTGCTTATTGCTTCAGCATTTATCTGCCTTGTAGAAATGGAAAGGGTTCCGGCCTGGATGGTTGTCATCATAATCGGGCGTGAGATCGCTGTCATGGGATTCAGGGCGATCGCATCGTCAAAAGGCATCCAAATTCCTGCCTCCATATTCGGTAAGATCAAGATGAACGCCGAAACATTCACAATTGCTCTTCTTATCCTTGGCTCAGGATATTTAGGAAAGTATATTCTGATCGCTCAGATCGGACTTTGGATCAGCGTCGCTGCAGCCATCGTCTCTGCAGTCGAATATATTGTGAAGTTTGGAGCAAGAGTGGTAGGAAAAAGTTAACCGGTGCTCCTCACAGAACCTGTCTGGCATTTTCCAAGCCTAAGGAATCCTCCACATGTATTACATCAGGAGGCTTCTCCCACTTCCGGCTGATCCTTTTCAGAAGACCGGATAGGACTTTACCGCTCCCAAGCTCAACGCACATTGCGATCATTTCCCTTGACAGAATGTTCATGGATTTAAACCAAAGGACCGAGCGGGTCACCTGTCTTTTTAATGCATTCCTCGCTTCATCCCCGGTCCTTATGAGCTCTGCATCCACATTGGTTACGACAGGAAATTCGAGATCCTTGAAAACTACTTCTTCCAGGTCAGCAGACAACTTCTCTTCTGCACTTTGCATCAGCCGGCAATGGAATGGAGCGCTGACCGGAAGGATCACCGACCGAGGGGGCTTAAGAATGTTCAGAGCCTCTTTGACCGCATGGTCATGGCCTGCAATAACGATCTGTTCTTCGCTGTTCCAATTGGCTATCTCAACCACCCCATTTTGGACCCGTGAGAGTGCATCTGCAACCGATTTATAGGTAAATCCGAGAATTGCCGCCATCGCTCCTTCCCCTACGGGCACAGCTTCCTGCATATATTTGCCACGTTTATGGACCAAACAGATAGCATCTTCAAACGTCAACGCTTTGGCGGCTACCAGGGCCGAGTATTCTCCTAAGCTGTGGCCTGCAGCCATATCCGGCTTTATCCCCAACAGCTCAAAAATAATGGTGCTGACCACAAGGAGAGCTGGTTGAGTGTTTTCTGTCAGTATCAACTCCTCCTCAGGCCCTTCAAAACAGATCCGTGATAATGAGTAACCAAGGCAATCATCGGCTATTTTGAAAAGATCCCGGGCACGGTCAAAGTGATCATACAGATCTTTTCCCATTCCGACTTTTTGTGCTCCTTGTCCAGGAAAAAGAAAAGCGGTTTTACTCACAACCTATCCTTTCCTCATTCATCAAATAATTTAATATCAGCATCTTTTCTTAAATCTCTCATCCAATCGGCTGCTTTATTTTCGATTTTTTTCCTTTTTACGGATGTTTCGATCTCCTCGACAATATCCAACATCGAAGGAATTTTCAGGCCGAGCCTCTTTCTTTCAGGGATATAATCCTGGTCATAAAAGGCTTCGATCTCAGCCAGGCTGACAAAAACATCTTTTTCGAACTTCAGAAAAATGATCCTATCGAATAGGAGAGATTCTCGCAGATAAACCAGGAGATCCTCTCTTTTCATTCCTAACTTGACCAACCTATCCTTTATTTTATCAGGAGACAATCTTTCTTCAATCTGATGGAATCTTTTTTCCAGATCCATCTCTGAAACAGAGATCTCGAGATCAGTCCTCTGGAGGACAAGTTTCTGATCAATGAACTGGTCCAATATCTGTTTTTTAGTAGAATCGAACAATTCCAAATCGATTAAAAGAAAATATTCATAGACCTGTATATCTGTCTGAGTGATAACATCCCCATTGACTACTGCCAAGATCCTGTCTGCAATTTCTTGGGCAGAAAGAAAAAGAGAAAAAAACACCAGAAGAGAAAGACAGAGCAGGTTCTTCCAGGGAATATGTGAACAATGCTGCCGGTTTTTCATGGGTCAAAAAACATTTCCTATGGTGATAAATGCGATAGGTTTTTTTTCGCCTTGCGGCGCATCGAGATTCCATCCCAGCTCAAGACGCACGGGCCCAAACGGAGTTCTATAGCGCAATCCGAATCCGACCGCATCAGTAAGATCTTTCCACCTTACCAGACTCCGCTTGGCAAAAACATTTCCTTTATCAAAAAAAACAGCGCCGTACAAGTCATTCACTCCAGGGAACAGAGGAAAACTCAATTCCATTGTGAATAGAATCAGAGCCTTCCCTCCTATCGGTTGAAGAGAATCAGGGTCTGTCGGACCCAATTCATCAAATTCTTCTCCTCGAAAAGAATTGCTACCACCCGCAAAGAATCGTTCATAGATCGGTATCACACCTCTTCCAAGTCCGAGGCGGGTTGTATAACTTAGCATTACTTTCGGAATAAGGGGAACATAATGCTGATATTTGGTGAAAATCTTCTGGAAGTCCGATTCAGAGTTAAACAGAGGGTATGCCCATTCAATGACCGAGCTCAAGAAATGACCTCTTTCAGGATTGAAGGGTTCATCTCGTCCGTCCCAAATCAGACTGCCTGAGATGGCTGTGGTGGAGTAAGGGAAATGCTGGCGGTCAACGGAGGATTCTGGGATCGATAACCGGAACAGCTTAGTCCTGGCATACCGCAGGGTGACAAGAAAGATCATGTCTGGATTTTTTAAAATCGGAGAGATCGTGGTCAAACTGAATCCCCTTCGGGTGAATCCATAACTCTTTCTTTCTTCGCTCTCAAGCCAGGTATTGACATACGTTTCAAGGGGAATCCCGAAAAAATATGGCTGCTCCCACGAGAGAACCGCTCTTTGCTCTCGAAGACTGAGCTGGCCGATAAGACTAAGCTGGTGGGCCGCCCCAAAAATATTGCTCCGGATCAACTCGCCCGTACCTCGAAGCCGTATGGCATTGTTCCAGATAACAAAGGATTGTGCTTTCTCTTCGGTCTCCACCCCGAGCCCGAGGCTGGCATAATTTCTCTGTCCTTCACGAACATCTATAAGAAGATTGATCTTCCCATCGGAAAGAGGAATCTCTTCTATATGGACTTCCGAAAATATCCCCAGTCCTTCAAGCTTTCTTTTTGTCTCGAGAATGGAACTGAAAAAAGCCAATTCGCCGGCTTTAACGGTCAACTCTCTTAGAATAGTGCTTTTGCGAGTGACATCATTGCCTGTCAAAAGTATTTTGTCGATCGTGACAATGTTTCCCTCTTGGATTTGGAATCTCAGAACATATGATCCTTCTTCAATGACTTCTGCCTGCGTAACGATCTGCGTGCCGCGAATTCCTTTGTTCAGATAATAGGTTTCCAGCAGCCCCCTGTCTTTTTGAACATTCGGCTGGTAAAAAGGTCCGTCCGGACTGCTTCGGATCTGCTGGATCAGATCCTCCCGCGTAAAAAGAGAATTCCCCTGAAATTCTATCTTCGCTATCCTGTTTTGGCTTTCCTCTTCGATATTAAAAACCGGTTTCACTTTACCATCAAGCCTCTCGAAAAACAGGTCAACGCGTGCATCAGAAAATCCATACGTCCGGTACAAAGACTCAATCTCGGCTACCAAATCAAACAATCTTGCCTTGTCTGTTTTATTTAGAAAAAGGAAATTCTCAGTGAGACCAAGGTCTTTCTTGATCCTATCGACAGATAAATATGACATTCCTCTGAATTCCGGATCACCGACCCGATAACGATTTCCAGGAATCACCTTATGATATACACGCAGAACAGTGGCATTTCTATCGAAAGAAGAGTCCACTTGAGCAAAAAGAAATCCTTTCTGCCTCATATAACTCAGGATCTTGGCCTCGCCCTCTGCCAAGCCCCATTCTTCGAATACGCTCGCCTCCCAAATCGGACTTAATTGATTTAAGGGAAAATTATACCCCTCCACAACGAGCTCCACCCGGGTCATGGGGACAACGGATATTGAAAGAGAGACCCGGCTGTTTTCCTCATCAAATTCTTCTTTTTTTAAACCTATCTTGACCTGCTGATAATCCAAGGATTTATAGATCTCCTTTAATTTCTCGATGTCCTCATCCAGTACAGCCGGGGCATACGGTTTTCCGGGCCGAGTTTGCATGGCTTTTTTCAATCTCGTCTCTTCGATGACCACATCCCCTTTAAAGACAATGCTATCGACAAGATACTGATTGGCAGAGATCACCGTGAACAACACATTAGACTGAGATGCCGTATTGTCAATATCAGTTGATACATGGATCTTGGCTTTGAAATATCCAGCATTCGCCAGGAAATTATGCAGTTCCTCTGCCGCTTTTTGAACATCCCTTTCTGAAAAAAGGCGGCCCTCATCCAGAGAAAGGATACTGTCCTTCATTTTTCTCGGCGAGAGGTCAAAAGTGTTTTCAAATTCTATGTTGCGAAGCAGGAGTTTCTTGGTAAGCACAAATGTCAGGTGGACGTCAGATATATCCTCGATCATGACCCGAACATCGGAAAACAAACCAGTTCGATACACTTGTTTTATGATTTCAGAAATCTGATATAAGGAAAAAGGATCGCCTTCTTCAACAGGAATCAGATCTTTGTAATCTTGAAGTGCGGGTTGATCTTTTACTACCACGGTAACACTTTTTACCATTCGGGAATCTTCTATGCCTTCTGCTTCTACCAGCAAAGAAAAATTAAACACAGATAAGATAAAAAGAAGTGTAAATAAAATCCTTCTCATGGCAGTTCTCTAAAATCTTTTATGGATCTTGACATCTATGCTGACACGCCCTTCTTCGTCTCTCGTGCCGACTATCGAGAGGTCGTTTGTGAGCTCCCATTCGATACGGGTGATCTCCTCTCTTTGAGAAGAAAGGTTTGTCGAATACAGGATAAAGAAGTTTCTTGAGATCTTTTTTCCGATAGTCAATCGAGCCGTCATTTCAGCAGAAGATCCCAGAACAAAAGGATCGATCCTGAAGCGATCGATCCCGAACAGCTTCTCCGCACTTTTCTTTGCCTCTTCATAGAGCTGAAAAGACAATAGAGACGCCGTTCCCTGCTGAGAGCTTCGGTCATAATGATAGGTCCGTCGAAAGGCTTCCCCCAGAGCCAGTAGAGCCAGAACATCTTCTTGAGGAAGAGGGGGAGAGCTGCCGAACTCTGGATTCAGGTTATCCATAAAACCGTCAAGTGAAAACGTCACACGGTAATCTTTGACAAAGGTTTCCCCATTGAAACTGATATAAGGCTCCGTGGCCGTTGGATTGAGAAAACTGACTTTGCCCCTAAGAATATCAAAGCTTCTATCCTGAAAAAAGACCTCTCCTCCCAAGGCCTCCATTTCTCCTGTCAAGACCGGCGCATTGATGTTCCCCCTGATCACAAGATCAAACCGGCCCAGAAATTTTCCCAAAGAGTTTTCAAACATCACATTATCATCTGCGATGAGCCGCACATTCAGATTTATATCATCGAAAAATCCCGATTCCTTACCAGATTCATAGTATGGATCAGATGAAAAAGCGATCTTCTCATTGAATTCACGGTTCCAGATGAGATTCTGAACCAGAAACTCTCCCCCTAGTTCAAATTTTTCTCCGTTTTTTTCCAGGGTCAAATTGCCGTCGGTAAGGACCTTTGTCCTCTCAAGAAGAGAAAGCTGCATCTGGTTTCCTTCCGCTTGCAGGGAGATCCTCTCTAAACCGCTTTTGCCGACCTGAAAAAAACCTGAAGCCTGGAGGGAACCCTCTCCCATTTCTCCTTTCAAAGACCGGAGAGAAAAATGACCATTTTTAAAAAAGATCAACCCTGAATAATTCCTGAGAGCATAAGGAAAACGCGGGAAGGGAAACAAACTGCCCTGCAGGTCTAGAACACCGTTCAACGTTGGAATCTTCTCCTGAAACATGAGGTCAGCACGGTAGTTTACAACTCCCGCGACTCCTTTCCAGGGAACAAGAAGATCCAGATTCCGAAAAGCCCCTTTTATATCCACTGAAATATCCTCATCCCCAAATGGGAGGTTGATATTGGCCATAAAATCATTCTCTCCAGGTAAAAAATTCCCGTCGGTTTCGAGGATCAAACCGTGATCCGTTAAACCCAATACAAGATCTCCCTCTACCCTAGTCTTTTGAAAAGGAGAAACTTCAAAGTCCAAGATCTCCAGACTGCCGACTGCCTTATCCCGATTCACCTGGCCGCCTCCACTTGCTTCCAAAGAGAGAAGTCCTCTAATCCGTGGATTCCACACAGACAGGTCTATCTCCTCTCCCCGCAATTCGATCCTGAACTCCTTGCTAGCAAAATCTAAAGACAGTGTTCCATTCACCTCTCCCTCGTTCACTTCACATGCGATCCGGGGGAATAGGACGGAATGATCTGTGGCTTCCAGCTCTCCTTGAACATTTTTTATTGGTAATCCGGCCAGTTTCAGGTTCGATCCGAAAAATTCTCCCCCCACCTGAAATTCATTAGCGTGCCCCATGTAAGTAAAATCACCGGAGGCATTCCCTTCTAAGGGGAACCGAATATTCAGACCGGCAAGAATATCTCGAACACTTCCCTGTAAAACATGAAAATATGCCTCAACGTCATCCTTATTAACAAAAACACCGATCTTTCCGGTATAAACCGGATCCTCCACCTGGAAGTTGCCGGCGAATTCGTCTCGAATGATCTCAGCCTCACCATACACATGTCTTCCCTGGAAATTTTGAAATCCTCCCGGAGATAAAGAAAACTTCATTTCTATATGCGGATGAATATGATGTCCCTTGATATGTATTTCGGCATCACCCTCCCCACTTATCTCAGGAAACTTTAAATTTCTCTCAAGAATGAGCGAAGTGAACAAGCGCGCCTCTTTCACATCTTTCACCTGCCCTTTGATCGAAACGTCTAACTCCTTCTTTAAAACCACATCTCCTTTCAGCTCAACTTGCCCAAAACTCGAAACCAACCGGGGGGAAGAAAACGCAAGGCGGTCCTTTCCATCCCAATGAAACTGAACCTGTCCGAGCAAAGGAAATCCTTCCTCCTCTGATCTCACGCGGTCGTCTCTGAATTCTGCTTCAACGGACAATCGGCCCTCTTTTAGAGAAAAATTTCCCCATGCAGGTGAGCCAACCGGCCAGGGAAAACGAACATTTCTCATAATGGGATCCAGGTACACTCCAAAGACTTGACCATCAACTTGTTTCCCTGCAAATCGGATCAAGAGAGACTCCCTTAAGAAATTCTCTCTGTTAAGAATGACTTCGATCTCTCCGCCTTTATTTTCATCAAATTCAACAGATCCTCTTACTCTTCGAATGATCGATTCGTTGAAATTCAGGTTTCGACTCGAAAAATTCGATTTAAAGCCAAGAATCCCATCCTCTCTGGTTAGAAGGCCCGATCCTTCAGCCGTTCCCTCCCAGTCAAAGGGAATTCTCAACATTGTCATCATAGAGGGAACATCGATTTTATAGGATGTTCTGAGTTGAATGGATGGATTCTCCACATTTTCAATCCGCCCGCGAGCACTGATATAATTGCCGGGCCCATGAAATTTCAAACGTCTAACCTGTAATGAACCTTTTTGTCCTTCGATGATCACATTCAGACGACCTGCAATATTTTCATGGAATGCCCCGGAAACGATAACATTCTTTCCGCTCTCTCCCCTGAAATAATATCTGTCCTGCCTTTGGCTGAAGAGAGCATGGATCTCCCGGGAATGAATCCGGATGTCTTTTCCCCAATAATGCAGCTCTCCGTTCTTTATAATTCCTTTTTCCACTGCGAAGGGGAGAGCCAATCTGAGGTCAGGCCTGTCTTCCTCCTGCATACTGAGGTCAGGTGAAAAAACTCTGAGAACAGGATCTTCGATGAAGGCCTGTATGGGTCTTTTCCGCGTTAAAAGAGCACGGAATGATATCTTCACTACTACTTTTTTTGCCGAAAAAAAAGGCGATGGAGTCAAGGATTTGACTTGAGTGATCACTAAAGTTGGCGGGAAAAGGGAAAGTTGAATCTCTTCGAAAGAAAAATTATTCCGGATTCTTTTCTCGGCATAATCCAGAAATTCGTTCTTCAGAACAATTCCGATGCCTGTGAAAATAAAAAGGATGACGATCAAAACAAGGATTTTTTTAATCTTCTTGTTCAGTTTCATAGGACCTCAGGTTGTGTTTTTTTACTATAGCATTTTTGTATGGTATTGAACAGAATCACATAGCTCGATACTCACAGCATGAATTTTCTGATAAAAGATCAAAAAGATTATTCAACCGTAAAGAGAAGAGTATTGGATTCCACGGAGACTCCGTTTTCCACACCCATGTATGTGATCGTTCCCGTTTGAGGTGCTTTGATCTCATTTTGCATCTTCATCGCCTCAAGAATCAACACTGCCTGACCTTCTTTGACAGAGTCACCTTTCTGGGCCAAAACCTTAACGATCTTTCCCGGCATAGACGTCTTGATCTCCCGTTTGCGCTGTTTTTCCTGTTTCGATCCCAGAATCTGAGACACTGATCTCTTCTCAATGCGGAAAAAACGGCCATTGAAACCGACAGAATATGTAGACCTATTAGATTCGATAAAAACATCAAATATTTTCCCATCTATGTTGAGAAGGATCTCATCTGAGCAAAGGTGTTCGACAAAAACTCTAAAGGATTTATTTTTCACTGTGACCTGGATGTCACCTTCAGGCCTCTCCCGAAGATCCAATTTATGTTCTTTTCCGTTGATCCAAAACGATAATTTCATAGGTGTGTCAGCCTGAAAAATGTTCTAATTTCCCGTAAAATTTCCAACTGCTCTTTTTATCCTTCTTCTGTATCATTCTCCCCTTGTGGGAGCTCATATAATCCATGACTCCTGCGCTGATAAGTGCAACCAGGATTCCCTCAGGATCTTTTTTTACTTTCTCCTTTTCAAGCTCTGCGATGAAATGAGTATTATAATCCCCAGAAAAAAATCTCGGATGCAGGAGGATTCTTTTAAAGAAGGGGATAGTCGTTTTGATCCCGAAAATCTGATACTCAGAGAGAGCGCGCAACATGCGATGTATAGCTTCGGTCCTCGTCCCTCCCCAGCTCACCAACTTGGAAATCAAAGGATCATATTCCAAGGGAACTTTGTACCCTTCGTAGACTCCGCTGTCATCCCGAATGCCTAATCCTCCGGCTGGCGTTCGGAAATGGATGATCTTTCCAGGCGAAGGCATGAAATTATTGAAAGGATCCTCCGCATAAATACGGCATTGGATCGCCCACCCTTTTGGAAGGATATCCTTCTGAGAAAAGGACAAGGGATTCCCAGATGCGATCTCGAGTTGAGCATTCACAAGGTCGATCCCCGTAACCATTTCTGTGATGGGATGCTCCACCTGCAGCCGGGTGTTCATCTCAAGAAAATAGAAATTCATGTCATTGTCAACGATAAATTCAACCGTCCCAGCATTCCTGTATTCAACTGCCTCTGCCGCCCTGACTGCAATCCTGCCCATTCTTTCTCGGGTCTTATCATTCAGAAACGGGGACGGTGTTTCTTCCAGTACTTTCTGGTACCGGCGCTGGACGGAACATTCCCTCTCTCCTAGATAGACGGTATTTCCAAAATTATCCGCCATGATCTGGATTTCAATGTGGTGCGGTTCCTCGATATATTTCTCGATGTATACGGAAGAATCATCAAAACTTGATTTTGCTTCGGATTTCGCCAGTCGGAAAGAGGAAACCAAATCCTTTTTTTTTCTCACCAACCGCAGTCCCTTTCCTCCCCCGCCTGCTGAGGCTTTAAGAAGAACAGGGTAACCGATCTTATCGACCATCTTCTGAAGATCACCCTCATTTTCGACCGGTTCAGTGGTTCCAGGAACGATCAGAACACCAGCTTTTTCCATGACCGCCCGGGAAGTGGTTTTGTTTCCCATGATCTCCATCGCTTTTGAGGGAGGTCCAATAAACACGATTCCTTCTTCTTCGCAACGCCTGACAAAGGCAGGATTTTCGGCTAAGAAACCATACCCAGGATGAATGGCCTCGGCTTGGCATTTCTTGGACACACGAATGATCTTTTCAATGTTCAAATAGCTTTCAGAAGGATTGGCTTTCCCCAGATAATAGGCTTCCTCAGCCAGGCGCACATGAAGGGCTGTTCTGTCCACATCGGAATAGACGACCGCAGGAATGATTCCCATCTCCCGACAGGAACGTATGATTCTGACAGCGATCTCTCCTCGATTCGCAATAAGTATTTTTTTAAACTGCTTCATTTATTTTGAGAGTCCTCGGTTAAATTATCCCCTATTGAGATCCATATTCTCTTTCCATCTGCCGACAGTATCACAACGGAAGATTTCCATGCTTTTTAGGAGGATTTTTATCCCTTTTGTTCTCCAGCATGAGAAGGCTAAAAATCAGCTTTTGCCGTGTGTACCTCGGTTCGATCACTTCATCGAGGTAGCCCTTTTCACAGGCAATGTAGGGATTCGCGAATTTTTCACGGAATTCTTTGATTTTCTCTTTTCTAAGTTTTTCCGGGTTTTTGGCTTCTTCCAGCTCTCTGCGGTAAACAATCTTGACGGCCCCTTCCGGTCCCATCACCGCGATCTCAGCAGACGGGTAAGCATAGTTGATATCGGCTCGAATGTGTTTCGATGCCATGACACAATAGGCCCCGCCATATGATTTTCGTGTGATGAGTGTGATCTTTGGAACAGTCGCCTCTGCAAACGCGTATAAAAGCTTTGCACCATGTCGAATGATTCCTCCATGTTCCTGATCGACTCCAGGCAGAAATCCCGGGACATCCTCAAATGTGATCAGCGGGATATTGAACGCATCACAAAAACGAACAAACCGGGCTCCTTTATCGGAGGAGTTGATATCAAGCACACCTGCGAGGTGGTCGGGTTGGTTGGCGACTATCCCCACCGGCTTAGCAGCCAGTCTTCCGAAACCGACCACAATGTTTTTTGCATAGTGTTCCTGGACCTCAAAAAAGTAGTTGTCATCCAAAACATTGTTCACAATCTTTCTGATATCGTATGGCTGATTAGGATCATCAGGGATAACGGATTCAAGATCATCACAGATCCTATCTAAGGGATCGGATGTCTCTTTTTCCGGGGGGTCTTCCATATTATTGTCCGGAAGGAATGACATCAACTCTCGGATCAGCGCAAAGGTATGCTCCTCATTCTCAGCCGCAAAATGGGCTACTCCGCTTAACGTATTATGCGTTTCCGCTCCCCCCAATTCTTCCATGGTCACATCTTCATGTGTGACAGATTTGATCACTTCAGGTCCGGTGATGAACATGTTGCTGATCTCTTTGGTCATGATGATGAAATCAGTGATTGCAGGGGAATACACAGCTCCTCCGGCACACGGCCCCATGATGGCAGAGATTTGGGGAACGACACCTGATGCCAGCGTGTTGCGCAGAAAAATATCCGCATACCCTCCTAAACTCGCTACTCCTTCCTGGATCCGGGCCCCTCCCGAATCATTCAATCCAATCAGCGGAGCCCCTACCTTCAAGGAAAGGTCCATTATCTTACAAATCTTGGCTGCATTGGCGGCACTCAATGATCCTCCAAACACGGTGAAATCCTGCGCAAAAATAAACACAGTCCGCCCATGCAGGGTCCCATGCCCGGTCACGACACCATCCCCCAAAATCCTCTTTTTCTCCATGCCGAAATCATGACTGTGATGAACCACAAGCTGGTCCATTTCTTGGAAGGATCCTTCATCCAGCAAAAGAGTGATCCTTTCCCTTGCCGTAAGAAGCCCTTTTTTATGGCGTTTATCTATACGCTGTTTTCCTCCACCCATTTCCGCTAGGTTTATTTTGTTTTTAAGCTCTTTGAGTTTTTTTTCTTTAGGCATTTTCTTATTTAATGCGACTTTTCACTTTATCCCAATCGCTGAGAAAACGTTCTATTCCAATATCCGTTAATGGGTGTTTGACCAGCTTTTCCAAAACGGAAAAAGGGACAGTCACGATATCGGCACCCGCCATGGCGGATTCAACAACATGCCGGGGATGTCTGACACTAGCTGCGATGACCTCGGCATCAAAACCATAGGTATCAAGGATGACAAGGATCTGTTCGATCAGTTCCATTCCATCATGAGAAATATCGTCCAGCCTTCCGATGAAAGGAGAAATATAACGTGTCCCCGCCTTGGCTGACAGAAGAGCCTGTGACGGTGAAAAAACAAGAGTGGTGTTTACCGGGATGTTCTCTTGCGACAGTACTTTTGTCGCTTTCAATCCCTCCACACAGATCGGGATCTTCACCACCACATTATCTGCCAACTGAAACAATCCTCTGGCTTCCTTCACGATGTCCTCTGCTTTTGTAGAAACACTTTCAACACTGACAGGACCAGGGACGACTCGACAGATCTCCTTGATCAGATCCTCAAACTTAGCATTTTCCATAGAGACAAGGGTGGGATTTGTCGTTACTCCATCCAGAATTCCCCATTTTGCTGCTTCTTTGATCTGGTCAAGATTCGCAGTATCTAAAAATATCTTCATGCTGACCTCCCGCAATGATTTTGACCAAACAAGGAATGGAAACATGATATTTCCGAAGATCGATCCATACTCCTTGCACCTCCTCCTTCTCTAGAGAAGATTCATCTATCATATATGAGCTTTTTGAAAAAAGGCAAGTATCAACTCTGATTTCACGAGGCTTTTTGATCTCCGGCTGTTCAGCTACTTGCGGATCTTCATCACGATATTCGAAAGAGTTCCGATCCCTTCGATCTGGACATCCACCCTGTCTCCAGCCTTCATGGGCCCGATCCCAGCCGGAGTCCCGGTGGTGATAACATCTCCAGGAAAAAGAGTCATGATCTGTGAGATATGTTTGATGAGAAAAGACACCGAAAAAATCAGATTCTTTGTATATCCAGATTGTCTGAGTTTTCCGTTCAGGAAGGTTTTCAACCTTGCGCATGCAGGATCGATATCCGTGGCTATGCACGGACCGATACTGGCAAATGTATCAAAGGATTTGGCACGCGTGAATTGAACATCCCTGTCTTGAAGGTCCCGAGCAGTCACGTCATTGAAGCAGGTATATCCCAGGATATATTTTTTTTCGTTTTCGCTTTTCTTAAGCTGGAATGCCTTTCTCTTGATGACCACAGCCAACTCCCCTTCATAATCGATCCGTTTAGACATGGAAGGATAAGCAATAATATCTCCGGGACCGATCACCGCAGAAGGAGGTTTTAGAAACAACAGAGGTTCCTTGGGCAGAGGCCGTCCCCGTTCCATCGCATGGTCTTTGTAATTCGTTCCCACGGCAATGATCTTGGATGGCTGAACAGGAGAAAGGATTCGCACATCGCTGATCGGGATGCCTCGCTGTTTCAATTTGAAATTTCCAAAGATCGAACCGATCACAGGATAGATCAGATCTTCCTTCAAGACACCGTAAGAGATCGACCGGACACGTTGATAGCGATACATTTTCATTGGGTATTGCTCCTGATGACAACCAATACTTGTCTTGACTTTCTGCTCTCATTCCCTTCGGAATCTACAGCAGAGAGGGAATATGTATATCTGGATCCCTGCTCGACGTCCATATCACTATACGAATTTTCCTTTTTTTTAAGCTGCGTCAATAGTATGTAATCTTCCTCGCCGGTCTTGCGCCAGATCTTATATTCTGACAGATCATCCTCTGAATTAGCAGTCCAACTCAGAGCCACTAATCTGGAACCTGCGATCACCACCAATCCGGTAGGCGGATCCGGGGGATAGACATCTCTTGGCCTGGCTATGACAGGCTCTGAATCACCACTTTCATATTGGTCAATCTCTGCAGAAAGGACTGTTCGGATCTGATAGGTGTAATCCTTACCGAACTGAAATTCTTTATCTATGAATTCCGATTCCTTCAACACAACTGCTGTTATTCTTTTTTTGTCCTGACCGGCTTGTGATCTGTAGATATGATATCCTGCAAAACGAGGAGGTGAAGAGGCGTCTATATTCTTCTGTGGTGCCTTCCATTCGAGTTTAATAGTCTCTTTGGAAAGAATCACTTCGAGATCTTCTGGCGGCAGCGAAAGGATCATGGGGGCAAAAGTCTTCAAGGTATAGTCCGACATCTTTCTCCGGCTGTCATTCACTCTTAATCCAATGATAAAGACATTCCGGGATGTTCCTTTTCTCATCCAAGTATAGGAGTATCTGCCGCTTGGGACCGTACCTTGAGGAGTGGAAGGGATATCATACAGGTCGACGGATCCTAAAAGAGAAGCCTTTTTGGAAAAATCCTTTTTACCTGGACCTCCTTCTTCATCATAGGTCTCTTTATCCATTATATAGTGCCAGATCTCTATCCGTGTTGACATCGGTAGAGGATCGCCGTCCATGTAGGAAGATGGATTCGTCCATTCGAGAAGAATCTCCTCGCCCACCTGTTTGATCGAGATATTTTTTGCAGGGTAAGGGGATTTCACCAATGGAGGGAGAATGGGGCCTTTACGGCCGCATCCCAGGACCAAAAAGATCAACAATAAGACAAGGCTTGAAAGGATACGTTTTTTCATCATCCGCTAAAGAAAATCATGCAGTATTCTACAAGATGAACCGGCTCAGGTCTTGATCTTCGACAATGTCTTTAAGCTGTTTTTGTACATAGGCTCTGCTGAGTGATATCTTTTTCTTTTTTATGTTCGGGGCCCCGAAAGAGATTTCCTCAATGACTTTTTCCATGATGGTATGAAGGCGTCTGGCACCTATGTTCTCATTCATCTCATTTACCTTTTCCGCGATGTCCGCGATCTCATCCACTGCCTCATCTGCATATGTAACCTCGACACCTTCGGTTGCCATCAGAGCCATGTACTGTTTGATCAGAGCATTCTCAGGCTCGGTCAAGATACGGATAAAATCCTTTTTTCCCAGAGAGGTCAGTTCCACACGGATAGGGAATCTTCCTTGAAGTTCTGGTATGAGATCCGCGGGTTTGGAAACATGAAAAGCGCCCGCTCCGATAAAAAGAATGTGATCTGTTTTGACCAATCCAGATCTTGTATTGACCGTCGTCCCCTCTATGATAGGAAGAAGGTCTCTTTGAACTCCTTCCCGGCTGACTTCAGGTCCTCTTCCAGATTCTCTTCCGGATATTTTGTCAACCTCATCCAGAAAAATTATTCCGGAATGCTCGACTCTTTCCACAGCAAGTCGGGAGACCATATCCATATCAATAAGACGTTTCTGCTCGTCTTCCAGCAGGTACTCTCTTGCTTCATTGATCTTGACTTTTCGTCGTTTTGACTTGCCTCCACCAAAGCCAGGAATGATCTCCTGGATCTGTATGCCGATCTCTTCGACACCCGCATTGGAGAATATTTCAAAAGGAGATGAATGTTTCTCTTTGACCTCGATCTCGATATGCCTTCCTTCGAGGTCTCCGTTCCGCAGCTGTTTCCGGAGTTTCTCTCGTGTCTCTTTAAACCGGGTCATATCTGTGTCCTCGAACGATCCCGGTTTTTTCTGCAGAGGAGGGAGCAAGATATCGAGGAGCTTTTCTTCGACATTCCTTTCTGCCTTTTCCCTGATCTCAGCGATATGTTCGGATTTCACCATCTCAACTGAAATACGGACAAGATCTCGGATCATGGACTCCACATCACGCCCGACATAGCCGACCTCAGTGAATTTACTGGCCTCTATCTTTAAAAAAGGAGATGATGTCAACTTTGCAAGACGGCGGGAGATCTCGGTCTTTCCCACACCTGTAGGTCCGATCATCAAGATGTTTTTTGGCGCGATCTCATCTGCAAGATCCGGGGGAAGCTTACGCCGACGGTAACGGTTACGGAGTGCAATGGCAACTGCCTTTTTTGCATCCCCTTGACCGATGATGTATTTATCCAGCTCAGCCACAATTTCCTGAGGCGTGAGTTCAACATCCCGGAATTTGGTTTCAACATCCTTCATGGTTTGGGGAAGCATGATCGCCATTTAGAGTTCCTCAACTACAATGTTATCATTGGTATAAATACAGATATCGGAACTCAGTCGTAAAGACTCCTCCGCGATCTGTTTAGCGGAAAATTTTGTATGCAGGAATAGAGCACGTGCGGCTGCCAAGGCAAAAGGCCCGCCCGAGCCGATAGCAATGATCCCGTCATCTGGCTCCACGACATCTCCTGTTCCGGAGATTAAGAAGGACTGCTCATTATCTGCCACGATCAGAAGAGCCTCGAGTCGCCGCAGAGAACGGTCCAACCGCCAATCTTTGGCAAGCTCGATGGCTGCCCGGGAAAGGTTGCCCCTATATTCCTCCAGTTTTGCCTCGAACCGCGAGAAAAGCGCAAAGGCATCAGATGTAGCACCAGAGAATCCCGCCAGGACCTTTTTCTTATAAAGGATCCGGATCTTGTTTGCTTTCTGCTTGAGGACTGTCTGTCCGATCGTCACTTGACCATCTCCTGCAATTGCCACTTTATCGTTGCGTCTCACACAAATGATAGTTGTTGCCTTCATCATGATAACTCCATACCGTACAATGATAAGGAATATCACCTTTTATTTCAACGTTTTGGGAATATTCTCAAAACAGACACCCTCTATTTTCAAAAATCTTCGTTAAATGGCGGTTGATAAAACAATTAAAATCCGTATAGTGAGGGACGAGGAGTTCATTCATGACAGATCCCAAGCTTAACATAAAAAACGACTCTGGTTCTCTGGATTTCATCCGGACGATCATCGAGGAAGACCTGAAATCCGGGAAACATAAAAAAATATTCACCCGCTTCCCGCCAGAACCGAATGGATATCTTCATATCGGGCATGCCAAAGCTATCTGCCTCAATTTCGGTGTCGCCCAGGAATACCAAGGACAATGCAATTTGCGTTTCGATGACACCAATCCGACTAAAGAGGAAGTTGAATATGTCGAATCAATTAAAGAGGACATCCTATGGTTAGGCTTCGATTGGGAGGACAGGGAGTATTATGCTTCGGATTACTACGAACAGCTCTACGATTTTGCCGTCCAATTGATCAAATCCGGAAAAGCATACGTCTGTGACCTAAGTCCGGATGAAATCAGAGAATACAGGGGAACTCTCACCAAATCGGGTAAAGAGAGCCCCTACCGCTCCCGCTCTGTCGAAGAGAATCTCGACCTCTTCCACCGGATGAGAGCCGGTGAATTCCCTGACGGCACCCGGACTCTCCGGGCAAAGGCTGATATGGCATCCGGAAATCTCAACATGCGCGATCCTGTCATTTACCGTATCCTAAGAGCCACGCATCACCGTACAGGGGATACATGGTGCATTTATCCCATGTATGACTATGCCCATCCTGTCTCAGATTCCATCGAGAACATCACGCATTCATTATGCACATTGGAATTCGAGGATCATCGCCCGATCTACGAATGGTTCCTGAGAAAATTGGATATTTTTCTTTCCAGACAGATCGAGTTCGCCCGGTTAAACATGACGTATACCGTGATGAGCAAACGGAAACTCCTCCGTCTTGTTGAAGAGGGAAAAGTCCGAGGTTGGGATGATCCCCGCATGCCGACCATTTCCGGATTAAGACGGCGCGGGTATTCTCCCCGGGCCATTAGGGATTTTTGTGACCGTATCGGCCTGGCAAAAAGGGAAAGCATGGTCGAGATCTCCCTTCTCGAACATTGTCTCCGAGAAGACCTGAACCTATCCTCGCCTCGGGTTATGGCTGTTCTTCGACCTCTAAAAGTCATCATTGAGAATTTTCCGGAAGATAAAGAAGAGATACTTGAGGCGGAGAACAATCCGGAGGATCCTTCTGCCGGCATCCGGAAGATCCCATTCACCAGAGAACTTTACATTGAGCGTGAAGATTTCCAAGAAGCCCCCCCGAAAAAGTTTTTCCGTCTGGCGCCTGGCCGTGAAGTCCGCCTGAAGCATGCATATTACATCACCTGCAAAGAAGTCATCAAGGATGAAATGACAGGAGAGGTCAAAGAGCTCCGCTGCACTTACGACCCCGAGACCCAGGGCGGCTGGTCGAAGGATGGACGCCGGGTTATGGGAACACTTCATTGGGTCTCTATACCTCATTCACTGAAAGCTGAAGTCAGATTATATGATCACCTTTTCACTCGGGATAACCTGAGCGAACTCGAGGAGGGAAAAGATTTCACCGAATACATCCATTCCGATTCCCTGGAAACACTCGTATCATGCCGAGTGGAGCCAGATCTTGAGCATGCTAAAATCGGAGATCGCTTCCAGTTCCTCCGGCAGGGTTATTTTTGTGTCGACCCGGACACGACAGAAACAAAACTTGTTTTTAACCGCACCGTGACTCTGAGAGACACCTGGGCCAAGATCGAAAAAAAGCACAAATCAGGCTAAACACACGAACTCCAAAGATCTTTCAATCAATGATCTTTGAGAATATCGGCCGGCTCTATCCCCTGAATAAAATCAAATTGGGATTTTTCTCACAATAGAGAACGATAGAATTTTATCACCCTTAATATCACCCGAAGGGGTGATACTTTTTTTCATGCTAATGCGTATACTAATAGTGGAGCATGAAAATTCATGTCAAAAGACAAGATAGAAAACATGAGAGAACATCTTTCTGATCCAAAAGTCAGAGGGAAAGAACTCAAGAAATGCCAAGACTCGCTTGACGAGAGATCCTTGGGTAAGGATTGCATAAAACTCTATCTTAAGCTGGCTGAAGACAAGCTGAGGAACACCGAGGAACAGCTGCAACTTTTCCAGGCTTATTTCGAGTATGCGCCAGATGCTTATTATTTGAGCAGCCTTAAAGGAAAAATAATCAACGGGAATAAGGCTGCGGAAAATCTCCTTGGATTTCAGAGAAAAGAGTTGATCGGCAAGAACCTCCTTAAAATAAATCTTCTATCAAAAAAAGACATCCCGAGAGCCAGCACGCTTCTTGCAAAGAATATCAGGGGAAAGAGAACTGGTCCTGATGAATTCATCCTGAGGAAAAAAGACGGTTTCAACGTCCCAGTCGAGATCAGCACATTTCCCCTCAAGATGAAAGGCAAAATCCTAGTTCTGGGCATTGCCAGGGATATTACATCTCGCAAAAAAGCTGAAGACGCATTGAAGGAAAGCGAGAAGCTCTACAGGGCTCTTTTCGAACGTGCAAATGATGCTGTTTTTCTCCTGAACATGGACAGGACCATCAATGCCGCCAACAAAAAAGCTGCGGATATGCTGGGATATACGCAGGAAGAGCTTGTCGGGAAACCAACCATAGAGGTTATCTCCCCCTCCCAGCATGATAAATCGTTAGAAAAATTCGAAAATCTGGTAGAAGGAAAGAGCTATCCCCTCTATGAGAGGATTTTCCGGAGAAAAGACGGAACGGAATTTCCAGGAGAGATAAATGTGGCAATAATCTTCAGTGAAGACCAAAAACCTCTCTATATTCAGAGTATTGTTCGGGATATCACAATCCGAAAGCAAACCGAAAAACAGCTCAAGGATTCTGTCAAAGAAAAGGAACTTCTCCTGAAAGAAACTCATCACAGAGTTAAAAACAACATGCAGGTTATGTCCAGCCTGCTTCGATTGCAGAGCCATTCTGTACAGGACTCCGAAACCAAAGAACTCTTTAACAAGAGCCAGAACATGATCAACTCCATGGCCCTGGTCCATGAAAAGCTATACCGCACAAAATCTCTCAGGCAGGTCGATTTTGCAGAGTACATAAGTGCGTTTGCTCCGACCTTGTTCACCAGCTACGGAGTTGACCCGTCCCGGATCTCTCTCCATCTGGAATTGGAAAATATCTTGGTGGACATCAACACCGCTGTCCCCTGCAGTTTGATCATCAACGAACTTATTTCCAACTCCTTGAAGTACGCTTTCCCGGATAAACAGAAAGGCCGCATCACGATCATCCTCCAACACTCGGTTAATGGGAACAGCCTATTGACCATAAAGGACAATGGGATTGGACTCCCGGCTGCTCTCGATACACAGAATACCGAGACCCTGGGAATGAGGCTCGTCCATGACCTTGTCGGTCAGATAGGGGGGGAAATCGAGATCAAAAACACAAAGGGAACCGAGTTCCGTATCGAGATTCCTAAAAAAACACCTCAGGATAATAAATAGCTGAAGTCCTTCTCAATGACCGAAAGGGGAAGGCCCCTCGCCTCTTTTCTTCTGGTAAAAATCCACTGCTTTCTGATGTTCACGAAATGTAGAGCTGAAATGATGGCTGCCGTCATTTCTGGATACAAAATAGAGATAATCCTGATCATCAGGATATAAGGCTGCTTTCAGGGATTCTTTTCCAGGATTGGCGATGGGGCATGGAGGAAGTCCAGCATAGATATAAGTGTTGAAGGGAGAGTCCCATCTAAGGTCTCTTTTACGAAGATTGCCATCAAACCTCTCTTCTTCCTTCAAAGCATAAATAATGGTCGGATCACAATCGAGCTTCATTCCAATCCTGAGCCGGTTGTGGAACACAGCCGAAATGAGTTTTCTTTCATCGCCGCGTCCCGTCTCCTTCTCGATGAGAGAGGCTAAAATCACGATCTCCCTGACACTCATCCCTAATTGGCTCGCTTTTTCCTCCCATTCTGCACGATATGTTCGGAGGAACTCCTGCACCATGGTCTTGACGACATCACGGGCCGTGATATCTTTAGGAAAATGATAGGTCTCGGGAAAAAGATAGCCTTCTAGATTCTCTGCGAGAGAATCGAGACGTGATATCAAGCGGACACTTTGGGAGAAGAACAGAAACTCCTCCTCATCAATTCCGATGATGTTGTTCAGATGAGATGCAACCTCCCGGCGTGTCAGTCCCTCTTGAATGGTAACCGGATATAAATTGATGCGTCCTTCGACGATCTGTTTCAGGACCTCTTTGACCGAGACGGGGAGATGGAACTGGTACTCTCCCGCTTTTAGAGGTTTCCCCCCATAAAATATCCTATAACCAAAAAGAAAGGGCCACTTTTTTCGGATGACTTTCTTGTCTTTGAGAAGAAAGGCGATTCCAGTTACGCTCTTCCCCTTTTCAACATTGACGACAACATGACCTTCCGATCTACCCGGCGGAACATAGATTTCCAGCATGAACCATGTCGTAAAAATAACAGACAGTAGAGCCGCCCCGGCAGCCAAGTTCTTAGCGATCTTTAAGATCATTTTTTTTCGTCCTTCTGGATTCAAGGTAACTGGAAAGAATAAGGCTCGCAGAAATCTGATCCTTGAGAACCTTTTTTTTCTTGGCTTTGATATCCTGTTGATGGAGGATCCGGAGGGCTTGTTTGGTGGTCAGTCGCTCGTCCCAGAGAAAAACAGGTAGGTTGAGAGATTTTTCCAGCCACATGGCAAAATTTCTTGCTTTTTCTGCTTCGATACCCTCATGGCCATCCATCTGGAGCGGGAATCCAACGACTATTTCTTCGATATCATATTCCTTGACCAGATCCCGGAAAAAGACAAGATTTTTTTTCTTGCCGCTTGGCTGGTAAAAGCTCAACGGCTGTGATGTTAGAAACAGGGGATCGCTAACAGCCAGGCCAATCTTTTTCTCCCCGAGGTCAACGCCAAGGATTCTCACCGTTTATAGCTTTTTCCCTTTCGTTTCATCTTCTCATATCTCTGGAAACCGAGTTCGATAAGTCTGTCAAGAAGATCTCTGAATGAGATGCCGCTCGCTTCCCATAGTTTAGGATACATGCTTATTTCCGTGAATCCGGGGATGGTATTGATCTCATTCAATAAAATCCGATTCGAGCTGTCTTCGAGAAAAAAATCCACACGAGCCATTCCACAGCATTCCAGAGCCTTGAATGCTTGAACAGCGATCGTGCGAATTTTTTCGATGACATCAGCAGACACCTTGGCAGGGATGATGAACTTCGTCTTGCCCTCGACATATTTATCCCGATAATCATAAAACTCTCTGTAGGGAATTAGCTCACCGGGCAGGGAGGCTTCCGGCTCTTCATTGCCGATGACACTGCATTCTAATTCACGTCCGATGATCCCCTCTTCCACAAGGGCTTTTCGGTCGTATGAAAAAGCCTCTTCCAAAGCCCCTCTCACAGCATTATATCTTTTAACTTTGGTGATACCCACACTGGAACCGAGATTGGCCGGTTTCACAAAAAAGGGCAGATCAAAACTTTTTTTTATCGTTTTGAAGAGCTTATCCCCTTGTTGTTTCCATTCCTGTTCCCAAACTGTTAAATAATCAGGTATCGGAAGGCCGCAGGAATAAAAAATAGACTTGGCAATAGCTTTATCCATAGAGACAGCTGAGGACAGCACACCAGCTCCCACATAGGGGACATCCGCCATCTCGCAGACTCCCTGAACGGTTCCATCCTCACCGTAGGGACCATGAAGCACTGGAAAGATGATATCCGGCACGGGGATCTGGCCGACATTACCCTTTTCCCAAGGCATAAACGGAATCTTTTTGCCCCTGACCAAGTCTGCGGCAGGAAGTTCTGGAGAAGCGGCTCTTATCCAGTTTCCTTTTTTGTCGATAAAGATGGAAATGACCGAGTATCTCTCTTTATCAAGATGACGATATATAGACGCAGCCGAGTTCAAAGAAACTTCATGTTCAGCCGAGCGCCCGCCAAAAAGAAGTGCGATCTTCGTTTTCTCTGCCATGAGCACAGGAATTATTTTATAGGATGAACCTGATCATGGCAAGATTCCCCCTGAATTATTTATAAAATCTGTCGACACTTTAAAAAAGACGACAGACAACAGACATCAGACTGCTGACCAAAGACAGAAGAAGGGACAATAGACTTTAGACTGTAGACTCGAAAAAAAAGTAGCAGATACATATATTTTCGGTCTTGTGTCTTATTGTATCCAGTTCCATTTTTCTTTCTCTTTCTGTAGTCTATGGTCTATATTCTTTCGTCCTTTCTTCATCGGCTTCCTCGCAGGTTGTTTGACGTATTAGAGTACGCCTTCACATGCTTCATCGTCGCCGCTATGGCGACCTTGACCAGTGAATAATCCAGTTAAAAAAAGAGGGAATATCTTGAATATTAGAGTTCTGATTTTAAGATATTACTGGGAATAAACTTCACTCTTTTCTTCGGGGGAACCTGGATCGCTTCACCTGTTTTAGGATTTCTTCCTATCCGCCCCCTTCGATGCCGTATCTCAAAACTCCCAAAACCAGAAAATGTCACCCTCTCTCCTTGACTCAAAGCTTCCTTGATCCCTGACATCCAAGAACGAAATGCTTTTTCAGCCTGAAGGGAAGTGATCCCCGCATCTTTGGCCATCTTATGAGTAATATCCCTCTTTGTCATGAACCCCTCCTAAAGCTGTATGATCTATTTATGAATTTATAATCTAGCCTGCTCGATGTCAAATAGAAACTCAGTTGTCATTAGCCGCTTTTAAGAATTGACAGATATACCATGGCTTTTTATAATGAAAGCGAATACCAGCCCTTTATAGGGGGAAAAAATGATCAAACCTCATCCTTTCAGACATATCATGGGAGTCTTTATCTTCCTCTGTATGTTTTTTATGCCTGTTCTGAGCAACGCCCAGGAAAATCAGAGAAAAGAAGAGACCTATCCACTATTCAGTCATCTAGACCTTTACTGCTCTTTTTTCTTACAAGAAAACGCACTGCCTGAGACTAAGATCTCAGGTGCTGAAAGGGAAGATGAAAAGATTCTTTTCAGCGACGGTGATGTTGTTTATATCAATCAAGGCTTGAAGGACGGCCTTTCAGAAGGACAGCTTTTTCTGGTATTGGAGGTCGGACGTAGTATCAGTCAAAGAGGGCACCTGATGTTCATGAAGGGCAGGGTTCGACTCTTCACCTTAGAAGAAAACCATGCCCTTGGAATGGTTGAAAAATCATGCGGGGCTGTCCGCATAGGGAATTTCCTTGTTCCTTTCAAGGAAAAAGAAGGATTGGTCGGACGGGATGAGGGCCATGACGTGTTTCTCAGAGAGGGGGAAGGGGCTTCTGGCAACTTTCTATACATAGAAAATGAAAACGTCCAGATCGGGAGAGGGCATAGAGCCATCATCGATCTCGGACGACAACACGGGCTCGTGCTGGGACAGCAGCTCCTAATTTTCCGCCGGTCCGAAAAAGACTCCCCGTTAAAAGTCATCGGCAATTCGATCGTTATTGATGTGCAGGACCAGTCATCTACCATAAAGATCCTGTCAAGCGAAGATGCCATCACCACAAAAGACAAAGTCCGATTGCACAACCCCTCCTCTTAATCTGGAGCTAACGCCAGTCCGGTTTTCTAAGACTTCAAAGATCCTCTTGAAAAAACAGCTTTCCCTGACATTGTATTGACAGAAAATTCCAATTTTGGTAGTCTTTCCCTCGCATCCGAGCCGCTACAAGAAGCGGACGTAGTTCAGTGGTAGAACGTCTGCTTGCCAAGCAGAAGGTCGTGGGTTCAAATCCCATCGTCCGCTCCAGACATTCCCCCGATGAGAAATAAAAAGGCGCGGTACCCAAGTGGCTAAGGGAG